>Ga0163109_10000664_pt1 | contig 27309 bp, 24 predicted proteins | sample CRUFie1St13metaG_FD_108704 | JGI IMG/M metagenome (GOLD analysis project Ga0163109, IMG submission 108704) | Marine microbial communities from the Costa Rica Dome - CRUD Field 142mm St13 metaG | ecosystem: Environmental > Aquatic > Marine > Oceanic > Photic zone | place: Costa Rica: the Eastern...
AACTACTATTTAGTTAAACGATTAGTTAATTTTTGTAAAGAACATAATATTGAAATATTAAAACCAAAAGAAGTTAGAAAAATGTTAAATTTTGAATCTCAATAAGTAGTAACTTTTATCACTTTTTCTCTATTGAGGACACATTACTTTTTTCTTCTTCCAATTCCTCTCCATTATCACTTTCTAAATCTATATCATCTGTCTCACTGTCTAATATATATTCCTCATCACTTTCTAAATCATCATCATTATCACTTAAATCTTCAATATTTTCATCATCTTCTATATCATCATCTTCTTCTATATTATTTTCTTCTTCCATTTCCTCTTCATCTACTCTTCCTTCTTGAATATCAACAGCTAATTCTGATAATTCTTGTTGAATTTCGTTTTCTAATTCTCTTCGTTTTTGGTCTTCCTCCATCATTTGTTTTGCTTCTTCTTCAATATCTTCTGGACTTGCAACACTTTCTCCTCCAAACATATTCATAATTGTTCCCATCATTGGAAGCATATTACCAATTGCCGACATTGGATTTGGTGCTTGTTGTTTTGGAAGTTGTTGAAGATTTGGTTGCGACTGTGCTTGATGTAATGGAATATTTGGTTGCTGTAATGGAATATTTGGTTGCTGTAATGGAATAGTTGGTTGTTGAAGATTTGGTTCAGAAGTAGACCTTTGCTGCGTTGGATTAATATAAGTTTCAATAATGTTATTTGTATGAATAATATGCTTCTGCAATTCTACATTATTTTTCTCAATTCTTTTTAATTTCAAATATAATATAAAAAAGGCACCTACTAAAATTGCCAGAACAATGAAAATGATTAAATATATTGTCTTTTGATCCATTTTTTTATAAAAAATCTATTTTTTAAATAAAAATAAATTATTTTCAACAAGACATTTTTATCAATTAATATTTTTCTAGTGAAAAATTTAATTAATTTCAAAAAGCTTTTGAATAAGTTTCTCATAAAGTATTGTATTTTTTGTAATTTTTATTTTATATTTTTTAGTAAAGTGTATATATTCTTGAAGGAAACAAAGATTTCTGTAAATAGAGGTTAAAATAGTAATATTTTCTAAAAAAAAGGAAATTTTTGAGGTGTAATATTTAGTTTCGTCAAATAAATAAATATAAAGAAAATATTCATAATTACAAATAAACCAATTATATTTCATTAAAATAAAATACAAAGCGTCTGATTGATTGCTTTCCCTATCAGGATAGTTTCTTCTTTGTTGTGAAAATAAAATATTTGGAAAATTTATTTTTGGAATGTTTGTAACCAAATCATTCGCAAAAATATACTTTGGATATTTTGAAGGTGTAAAATAGTTATATAATTTCTTTTTTAAATTTATTTTGTAAAAGGTAGATATATTTAAATATTCTAATATTTCTTTGTATTCTTCATACTTTTTATTTCGTATTTGTAAAAAATTGAAAAAAGTTTTTGGATTTTCATATATAGTCATTGAAAACGTTGATATTGAAAATATTTTTAAAATCGTTTCCTTATGTTGATTACAAAAATCTAACAATTGTAATGGATTTTTATACATTACACTTGAATGAAACATATTGTGAAAATAATTACTAATTGTATCTGAATGTTCCATAAATACTTTTATATTTATTTGGAAAAAATATTCCAAAATAAACTGTATAAAATACTTTATAGGAGATTCGGTTTCAATATTGATTCCATATATATTAATACATATTTTCATAATATCATTTCCTGGAATAAAAATTGGAAGATATCCATATTCAGGAAAAAATACAGAATTTTTAATCTGTTCTTTTTCATTTATTTTTCCAACAGAATATCCAAAATCAATAAACGTTGGAATATAAAGATTATTTTGAAATTCATAAATTTTATCAAAAATAGGATATTGTATAATTTCATTTTGATGATTCTTTCGTATTAAAATATTACCTAGATGAGCATCATTGTGTGAAAATTGAAAAGTTTGTTGTGCAACTTCTAAACTACAAACTATTTGATAAAAAACTAATAAAAAATCTGTATAGGTATCAGTTTCTATCACTAATTTATTAAACTCTTTAAACGATGTTGAATTTATATATTCACTATGAACACTAATATAATCTTTTTCATTATTAGAATCAGTTATTGAATCATCTATGCATATTTTTGGATTTTTGTAAATGTTGGAATTTTTCTGTTCAATATAAAAGGTAAATACAAAATTAGGTATTATAAAACGAAGATAATTAAGAACCGAGGTTCCAATTTCATATTCGTTTATAAAACATTCTACAATTTCATTTGAAAAACATTTTTTTTCAATCATTTTTAAATTAAAACAATTAAACAAACTTGATACAACTAATTCATTTTCCACAGAATTTTTTAAAATAATTTCGGATTTATTTTTGGTTTTTAGTTTTTTGAACCAGTCATCATTCTGGAATGATATTTCCAAATATTCAAGAATATGAAAAAGATTTAACATAAAATAGGGATTAAAAAACTGTTCATTGATCACATCTTTTAAAAAAATCATTTTCTCTGAATAATTTTCAACAAAATTAGGACTTTTTGAAAAAATTCTAAAATTATTTTTCATTCTTCTCTATAAACAATATTTTAATTTTTAAAAATTAAAATTATTTAAATCAAAAAATCAAATTGTAGAACAATAGAGATTCCATGTTCTATCACGTAAGGATAGACAAGTTTTGAGTTTGTTTTTGGGGGATACATTAAAGAATTGCTTGGAATTGTTATAACACTTTCAGGTGTTTGTATTGGCTTGACATTTGTGGAAATATATGAATTTAATGGTATTGATAAGGGATTACAGTTAAAACGAAATATCTCAGTTGGTTCAAAGGCGTTAAATTTTAATAGCTTACCATCTGGTAAAAAAATACGAAATAATAATGAATCACGAGGAGAAAATTTAAAAAAAGCTACTTGATTCGTTCGGAGTGAAACAAAATTTAGTTCAGGATTTCTAACGTTGGCAATTGGTAGTAAAAAGTTTGATTTTTGCGACGCAGGAATATTACTAATTAAATTTTGTTTAATCTCACATGTTTGCCCATTAGAATTACATACTGAAAGTAATAAATATGGGAAATCTGCCAAACGAACATCATATCCACAGACAGGTAAATTTGGTAAAGAAATAGATAATATACTCATTTTGACACAAATAAGATTCTGATATGGTATCAGTGGTGCATTCAAATTAGGCAAGACATTGTCAAAATAAATAAAGTATGCATACATATTTTCTGGTATTTTAGAACTTTCTTTTAACATTTCTATGAACACAGTGCTAATATCTAAATAAATGATGTTGTCCTTCTTTTCCAAAATTGAATAGTATTCAACTTTATTTCTGTCAATTGCTATTATACAGAGCATATAATTTTCAATATTAATAAATTCATTAATATTAATAATAACTCCACTATTTATTGTTGATATATTAATTTTTACCTGTCTGCTTCCATCTGATAACGTAATAGATTTTTCTAGAATATTATTTCCTGGATATATTATTTTCAACAATTCAATAACTCCTTTATAATCTACTTGAACAACTTCCATTGAAACATCTTGAAAAGTTACTATATCTCCCTTTGTAAAGTCACTGTCGGATTCTATAATTTCAAAGTTTTGAATCCCATTGATAAATGGTTCATTCTCAAATTCATATCTTTTTTTAAAATCTGAATTCCAAACAATAAAAAAATCATTTGAATCATAAGAAGGGACATTTTCTAAAATTATATTTCTATTTTCTTCCACTTTACTAATTTTTCTTGACCAGTTTTTTGATACATTTTCTACAATTTGATTTGGGTTGATTCCTTTTAAAATTCCAACATTCTGGACAGAAGAAACAAAAAATTGAGAACCTAGTATTAACAAATTATTTTTTTGATGTATGCTTGAATTTACAACAAAACCTTGTAATTCAAACATTTTTGAGTCCTGAACATCTTTAGGACATAAATTTTCAAAATATACATCAAAAACATTTTCTGCCATTGTCATTACGTTTGTATCATATTGAACAATAGTTGAAGACAAATTTGTCAATTCAGACCAAAATACAGTTCCAATAAAATAATCAGTTTTTTTCGTAAATTGTTTTGTTGCTGCTTCTGGTAAATAAATACACCGGTTAGGTCCAATGGGTATATAACGAATTTCCAATGTATCATTTTTCACTTTAGAAAGAGGATTATTAAAAGAAGTATTTCCTATCCATTTATAAAAAAAACGAATATAATCACGAGTTAAATTAACAGAACGTATATCAGAAAATCTCTTGATATCGCTAGGTCTATTATTTATCGGTAATATAAATTCACTTTCAAACGGATATTCTTGGTAATTACGGAAATTGGAATCTAGTTGAATTATCATTTTCTTTAAATAAAAATTTGATTTTTTTATATTAATTTTTCCTAAAAAAATTAATTTTCTATTTTTCATCCAAGAGAATTTTTTGTATAATATAATGTTTTCGTGCAATTAAAATATCATATAATTTTTGTGCACGTTCTTTATCTTTGGTATTTTCAAAAACAATTTTATAGATATCATTGTCAGATACTCTTTTTAACTTTTGTGTTTGTTCAATCAAATCATTTTTTGTTATGTTTCTGATGAAGGACTTGCGTGTAAACTTTAGTAAACTTTGTAGTTGACCTACTCTTTGTTTGAATGGAACTGTATTACCTGTTCCTTTCTTACTTCCCTTTGCTCTAAAATCTAAACTTCCTCCAACATCTAAACGAATGGGTTGGTTATTATTTGTAATTAAAATATTATCACCTACGTAGGCATCCCAATTTGCCAACCAGGCGTCAACTATATATCCGTCTTTTATTTTATTTTTAATTTGTTCAGAGTGAGAATCAATAGATGATAAAGTGTCATTCCATTTAGATAAAAGGATATAGTTCTTTCCATCATGTGCCAATGACAAATTAGCGGATAAAATACCTGCTAAATGATATAATTTAGATGCTAATAATTCTGTTTCAACTCTTTCATATCTTTTGTCAATTTTTCCGTAATACTTTGTTCCTTCAGGTGATATATAAATTTTTGCTGGATTTCCACCTGTCTTTTTTGCGACTTGTGTTTTCCATGTTGAAATATTTAAAAGATCATCTGATATTATTTTACCTTTTGCTTGTTGGCTGCTTTTCGCTTTACCCTTTTTCTGAATTGGCTCGCATTCACCAGTTTTTTTGTTTTTTCGAGTTCCTTTTGGACATCGCTTTGATTTTACTACAGATTTTCTCTCTACAATTTTAGGTTTTGTGGTAGGATTTTTCTCTACAATTTTAGGTTTTATTGGCTCGCATTCACCAGTTTTTTTGTTTTTTCGTGTTCCTTTTGGGCATCGCTTTGATTTTACTATCGGTTTCTTTTCCACACTTTTAGGTTTTGTAGTAGGTTTCTTTGATTCAATAAATAGAACATCATAATGGATTCCAGTGTAATATAAAAAAATTGTTTTTTTAGCAAGACCAGTTTCCGGTATAAGAATATTTACTGCATCCTCCTCTGTTAAAATAATAGCATTCAAATTATAAATATTAGTAAATGCATTAATTTCCAAGTTTTGTCCATATACTCCATCAGTTCCCATAACATCAAGATAAATTTTAAATCTGTTAGATTTTGATAATTTTTGAAAATTTAAACCATGCTGTTGTAAATATTCTTCATATTCAGGAAATTCATCCGGAGAATCAACTAACATCATCTGAACAATTTGAAATTGTCTATGTAATTTTTCATATGACACAATATTTTTTCTCATTTTTTCAGCATTGACATTGGGAACATAAGATGCAAGTGCGTGAAATAAACAATTCCCATCTGGTGGTTGTGAAACAATACATACATTTCCCTCATCTATTTTTTTATTTAAATATTCCCGCCAAAAAGATTCTTCTGGTGATGAAATATCTACAATAGATTTTTGAATTAAACTATCACTTTTTTCACAAAAGTCAATATCTTCAATTGGAATAGGTCTTTTTTTTAAATCTTGTTGATAAATTTGATATCCTTTGGAATCCTTGAAATATTCAATTTTCTGACCTTTCATCTTCTTTTGAGCAACTATTTTCTTACCCAAAACTCCATTCGCCTTTACATATTTTTTGGTCTTTGGATTTTGAATATATTTCATTTTTATTATTAACAAAAAAAAATGATTTAAATATTTAACTTTTAATTATTAAAATGATTAAAAGAGTGTGTCTTTTCTTATATTTCACTACCTTGGTAGGGGGATTTCAAAACTATATGGATTATTTAAAGAAGGATTCAAGAAGAATGTTCGAGGAACGGAAAAGGACATTAAATTCATATAATTTTAAAAATCATACAGAGCCATTTCGCAAGGAACCACCTGAAAGTAAAATATTATTAATAGATACATTATCTTTATTTAGAAAGAATAATCAAGACAATGAAGAGGAGGATGAACATCAATTTAATATAGAGAAAAAAATCAACTATAATTTTACAAATATTGGAGGATATGATGATATAAAATATGAATTATTTCAAATGAAAGATATTTTAGATAATGGAAAAATATATAAAAAATATAATATTCGGACACCAAAAGGTTTATTATTAGAAGGTCCACCGGGAAATGGAAAAACGTTATTAGCGAAATGTTTTGCAGGAGAATGTGGATTTAATTTTATAAGTGTTTCGGGTTCGGAATTCAATGAAAAATATGTAGGTGTTGGTGCAGCGAGAATAAGAGATTTGTTTAAAAAAGCCAAAAAAAATCAACCTTGTATTTTATTTATTGATGAATTGGATGCACTGGGAGCAAAAAGAAGTTATAATGACGAAGGTGCTAGTTCCGAGAGGTTCCAGACTCTCAATCAGTTATTAGTATTAATGGATGGGTTTGATTCTGATTCTATGAATAAAATATTTATAATGGGAGCAACAAATCGCAAGGATATATTAGATAATGCATTATTGCGTTCAGGACGATTTGATAAAATTGTTCATGTTCCAAATCCTGATGAGAAAACGAGAAGAGCAATTATTGAAATTCATCGGAAGAAGAAACCAATTCAAGAAAGTATTGATAATGACTCTATTGTTGAAATAACAAATGGATTATCAGGAGCAGATATTGAAAATATCTTAAATGAAGTTAGTTTATTGGCATTGCGACAAAACAAGACTGTTGATTCTATAAAAATGTTTGAAGATATCCGTGATAGAATTATCGTAGGTTCAACTAGTAGCAATAGAAAATTATCAAATGGTGTAAAAAGGAGAGTTGCAATACACGAATGCGGACATTTATTAGTGGGACTCATGTCTCCTTTACATGAAAAACCAACTCGTGTAACAATTGAAAGTTCAGGAAAAGATACACTCGGATATACCTTCTTTTCTCGTAATGAAAATGGTGGTGGTCTGTATTCCAAACAATATCTTAAAGAAAAAATAATGACATTACTGGCTGGACGAGTTGCAGAAGAAATGTTTTTCCAAGATGAAGTTTCAACAGGAGCAATAGATGACTTATACCGAGTCATCAATTTAGCAAAACAAATGGTTGTTGAACACGGTATGGTAAATCGTCCCATTTTTTCCTTCATGAGTGAAAATAAAAAGGAAATAATTGACAAACAAATTCAAAAATTAATTGAAGAATGCTACGAAGAAACCAAAAAATTACTTTTAAGAAATAGAAACCTCTTGTATTGGTTCAGTAAGCAATTATATAAAAGAAATACTTTAAATGAAAAAGAAATTTTATCAACCTTAAAAGTCGGTCTGATATTATATCCATCCAATGACTTTCATCGTTAAAAATGGAAACTTTTCTCAATTTTCAACTTTTAACAGAAACAAATATTTTCATTGCTTTCAATGCATTCGTTAAAGACGGAATTTAAGTAAAAATCATCACCGTCTTTTAATTCATAATCCATATAGTCCTTTGTAATATTCCAAGTTCTCATAAATTTCTCAACATCATAAGAGGTGAGGATACCATCATAATCACTATGCCAAATAAATTCAGTGAATCCGTCAAGTTTTAGTTTATTTAATTGTCCCTGAAATTCTGGTGAAAGCTTGTGATATTGAACTTCATTTTCAATAGAGACCAAGCTGACTAAATAATCAATTAATTTATCCTCCTCTGGATGTTCTGTTTCCACATAATATTTTAAACCACAAAGTAACAAATGACGAATTTTCTGGACTCTACTGTAAGAGCCACATTTTTGATCGACCTCGTTACAAACTAAATCTAATCCCATCCTAAAAAGTTTTATAAAGCTCTTTTAATAATTAATTACAAATATATCTATTTACTATTCTATTATATACTATAATAGAAATATAACACATTTCAATATATATTATTAAATTTAAAAATTTATATTTTTTTCAATTTTCAAATTTGTTGAGATAAGTCGGTTTTTAGAGAAAAGAGGAAATTAAGAAAATTAAGTTTTTCGTAACTTTTGAATCCAATTGATTTTAAATAAGGAATTATCTTTTCCTTTTTCCAACTTTCAATTAAAATATAATGTATGGTTGTTTTTTGAAAATCAATACCATCCAATACGAATAGTTCAAAACCTTCAACGTCTAATGAGAAGAGTCCAATTTCTGATAAATTATATTTATCAAGTAATTTTTGAAGAGGGATTGCATTAATATAAAGAGTTTTATTTTTTAATTCATCACATGGTTGTAAAAATTGATTTCCTTTTTTAACGTGTTCTTCAGGGGCGTGAGGTAAATCAAAATTTTTATGAAGAAGATTCAAAACACTCATTTTGTCACAATAATTAATTTCCACTTTTTTTTTGGAATAATTTTTATCAACTAATGCATAATTTTCAAAAAAATTAAGATAAGATCTATTTTCTTTACATTTTTGAAAAATTTTCGGAATTGGTTCAATTAATAAACCTCTCCAATTATATTTTTTTTCTAAAAAGAAGGTGTTGGATTCATCCAACCCATCATGAGCACCTGCATCTATGTATATGTTTGGCTTTTCTAAAAAATCAGGAATCAACTTTTCTAATTTTTTATCCATAGAATCATATGCCAAATAATAATTTTCCATTTGTTTCTTCAAATCATTTGTTTAAATAAACTTTTGAACTTCCATAAATTTTCAAAGGATAATGTTGCAATAAATTGACAATAATTTGCACAATTTGAAAAGGCATCTTCAAATTCTACATTCCAGTCATTATATTTATTATCAAAAAAATGGAGCTTGGACCATTTTTCAAAAGTATGCCAAGCATGAATATGTAATACATTGCTTCCGATAAAATTTGTTTCCCAACAAAGACCGTCTAGATTATATAATATTAAATGTTGATTTGAATATAAATGATTAACAACCAATTCTCCTGCAATCATTGAAGAAATGCCTGAATGGAAACCACTTTTTTTAAATTTTTCTTCTGTAGAATATTTTTGCAAAATTTTTTCCGTAAGAAATGCTTGATTTTTTACAATGGTAAGAACATCTCGCGTCTTCCCAAAAAAGGAAGCACCAATTAATGTTAAAAATTTGTAATTTAAATCAAATTCTTTTGACAAATATTGTAAATATTCTATTTTTTTAATTTCATTATGTTCATAATACCCTCCCATTCCAACGTGCATTTTAGAAGGAATATAACCCTTTAAATTTTTTGTTAAAAAAACATCACAATCCGTTTTCATTATATAGTCATACCGTTTCAATGGCTCCGACCATTCATCCAAACAAAAATAATGAGAATTTAAAAAAGGATATGAAGAACTTAAACGTATAGGTCTCATTGGAATCTTGATAATATCTACAAATTCACTCAATTTCTCTTCTGCATCTGGATGATAATATACTACTAAATCATATTCTTCATTCAAAGAATAAAGTTGCCAGGATTTCCATAACCAACTAAATTCAATAATGATTTTTTTAACATTATCCACATATACAACAATTGCTTTTGATTTCATTTAAATTCAAATATTTATATATTTAAATTTGTTTTATTCAATAATGAGTTTATTTTTTCTCATTTTTTCTAATAAAAATCCACAAAGAATACTTCTTTTTTGTCCTAATATTTTTAAAAATAGAAATAATTTTATTTCCTCAATTGTGTGTTTATAATTTGCTGGGAATAATTTTTTCCATTCCTTTCCTTCTTTTTTAATGATAGAGTCCAATTCTTCATTTTTAATTTTATCAAATTCAGAAACTTTTTCAGTATATAGTTTTGTCTGGGGGATTAAAGAGAGGATAGAATTCATCTTTTGTTCAAAAGTAGTTTCTTCTGTGATTAAAAATTTCATAATATAAAAAATAATCTTATCAATAGAAGTTGATTTACAATCTTGTCCTGAACTTTTAAATTTAGTAGAACCCTTCTTTTCTGGAACATTTATATCTTTTATTTTAAATTTATCATTATCTACAATACCATATATTCCATATGGATTATTGGTGATTAATTTTTCTTGTAATTCTTCCTCTTGTAATTCTTGATCCGTAATCTGAACGGATAAATTCAATTTTTTCATTACTGCAGGTGGTAAATGTTCTTCTAATAATGTCTGAAAATGTAAGGGAAAAGATAAATAAAATCTTCTTGCTTTTGAAACATCATTGTTAATTAAATCTTTTAACAATGTCATTTTCTCCTGTGCAGTAGTATTAAATATATATAATTTCATTAAATCTGTGTCTGTATTGATTTTAAAACAAGGAACAATTCCCTGTTCCCCTGTCAATACTCCATTATGACTTGGAATATTTTTAAAAGTAGACAAGTAAAATTTGTCATCATTGCGCTTCAAATATAATGGAATTTGAAATTTATTTGGAATCGTAATTGGTTCATCAATTACTTTGTTCAATGTTTCAAATAATAATAAATCTGTCATTTGAGAATTTTGAGATATGTAAAAACGAATTTCTTCAAATGTAACAAATTTTTTATCTTCAAATAATTCTGCCAATAATTCAAGTGTTTGTGGTAAATAATAAACATAATAATAAGTGTTAAAATTAGAAACATTAATGTTTTTTGGATCGGTATTTGTAATTCCATCACAAGTATAATTACATTTTTGAAAATAACACTCAAGAGAATTATTTTTACCATCTGGACGAAAATTTTGATAATAGTTAATTTGACAGTCAACAGCAGCAGTCAAAAATGCATAAGAAAAAAGAAAATTGTTTTTTTCTTTCACTTCACTTCTTATATATTGTAAGAAATTAACACTTTCAGACATTTTCATTTTCTTGGCAATAGCACAATGCAAATATATATCAACGGTCGGATCTTGTAAATCAATATGCGAATTTAAACGAATACCTCTACCCTCTGCTTGATTTTTCTTTCCAAAATTCCAACCAGGAGTTATAATGTGGATTTTTTGTATATTTTTCAAACTGATACCCTCTCGTGTTTTATCTGTTCCAAAAACAACTCGGATATATTGTCCATTTTTATTTCTTGGATCATTAAAATATTCCAATTGTTTCATTATATCAACATTAATACCTGCCTTCTCATTTAAGAATAAACAACGATTTTCTTTTCTTCCCCAATCAAGATAATTTGTCTTAAATAAAGAAAAGTTAAAATACTGTAATAATAAATTAATTAATCGTAAAATTCCAGAACCATTAATCTTATCACTATATACATAAAAACACTTATCTTGATTCTGCGGATCTATAATTTGTCGAATAATCTCATAATAGATTTGAGAATATTTACGAACAATTTCTAATCGTTCCTCATTTGTTGAAACTTTCAATATACCAGTTTCCTCGGCGAATTTTTCATTAAATGCGTCATATATCGTAGTGTTTGTTTTTTCCGTCGCAATAGTAACTTTTTTCAAATAACTTTTACAATCTCTTCCATATGTTCCATCTGGAAAAACCATTAGAGATGCTTGAATTGAATTCAAATAAAAGTTACTATAATTATCCTTTTCATCACCATCTACAGCATCCAAATCCTCCTCGCCTTCTGGATTTTTAACATCCTTATTCCAAGCATTTTTATAAATATTACTTTGAAAATCTGATAATTCATCCACAAAAATTTTTGAATATTCTAACGGTTTTACTTGTCTCCCTTCATAACGAACAATAACATTTTCAGGTTTTTGACGAAATACGCTAATATATCCTTTTATTTTTTGTTTAAATTCATATTCTTTTTCTTTTGACTTCCAAGAATATTGAATCAATTTTTCTTGAGAATAATTTTTTAATTGTTTCTTCTCTTCAAAATGAAGATACTCTTTTACAAAATCATCTCCAGTTTTAAATTCATCCTTTTTTGGAAGAAGTAAATTTAATAAATAAATAACTTCCAATAAATTATCTTTCATTGGTGTTGCAGTTGCCAGTAGTAATCGTTTTCGCGGAAGTTCATTTAAAAATTTATGCAAAATACGATAGTTTTTAAGGTTTTCACGAATAAGTTGGTGAACTTCATCCATAACAATAAATGCATTATTATAATCAATTTTGGTCTTGTATTTTGATGTAGATAACTTATTTGCAAAAGTTGTAAAGGTCATAAATTCAATATTTTCAGATTTAAATAAAGTTTCCGGTTTGAAAGAATCATCGTCCTTATAAGGTTCAAATTTTTTTTTTAAATACGGGCAGAGATTTAACAACTCCCTTTTAAAATTCTTGATAAGAACCTCATTTTGAGTCAAATATAACATTCTCTGACGAGGATTTGAATTTTTCAAAATATTCAAAACAGAAGCAATGGAACCACTTTTACCTGTTCCCGTATCATGAATTAAAAATAGAGAATTATAATAGATATTAGTCCATGGAGCTAAAAATCTTGCTGGAAATAATTGATGATGAAAAAAACCATCCATCATTCCATTTTTAGCCAATACATTAAATTCTTTCATTTCATAAATCTCTTTATAAAAATTCTCACTTTCTATTGGAGGATAAGATGGAAAGAAATCTATAATATTCATTTATTTTATATCTTTTTTTATTTATATTAAAATATTTTTTTCCTCTCAAAAAGGACTTTTTTCAAAAATTTTAATTTTTCTCAAAAATTAAAAAAGACGAGACCAAATAAATTTAAAAAAGGAAAAGGTTTTTATTTTATATATAATTATTTCATATTTATTATGATAATAAGTTATAATATTGAATTTTTTCTTAATTTTTGAAATTATTAAATTAAATTGTCTTTCAAAAGAAAAGATTCTTTTTATACTTAAAATCGTTTCATCTATTTTTTTATTTATCATCCTATAAATAAATTAAATTTGTTTTCAAACAAAATTTAATTGATTTACTGTCAGGACCGAAATAGTAAAATTGACTCTGTAAGACACAATTTACTATTTACTAAAATGTAAAAATAAATAAAAAATTTAAGGATTACATTCTCCTGCTTCTTCACAATCGACTCTTGATTGATATTTTTTTCCTTTACATTGATTTCCACAATCACTACATACTGGACTGGTTCCATTACATTTTGATAATTCAAAGTATGCTTCTTTTTGTAATTTTTGTGATTTTATTAAATTTATTATTGATAATACAACTGCAACAATAACAAGCAAAAAGATTAGCCAGATGAGAATACACTGATTATTTTTCATACACTGATTATTTTTCATTTATTAAAGAAAAAAATTAATTAAAACAATTTTTTTGATTTGTTGTAATTGGTTTATTTCTATTTTTATCAAATCCTAATTCTTTTAATTGTTGCAAGACCTTTTCATTATACTTTTGATAAAATTTATTAACATTTCGTGTAAGAACAAATAAACTAACTTTGAATTGGTCAGAAACAATTGCATATTGATATTTGTCATCTTCTACAGGTCCCAAATCATAAATCCAATAAGGAGCATTTCCACTACCTCCGTTTAAATTAACAGTTAATTTTCTTGGATATTCATTATCAGAAATAAAGGCATATCCGGAAATTGATTGTATTGATCCATCTTTATTTACTTGTTGATTATAAACACTAATATTATTAGGAGCGTAAAGACCATAAGTAGCTTGAACACAAGAAGCATCTTTTTCAAAAGAATTTGCTACAAAGTTATCACTATATACTTGATACCATTTTCCCAAATATGCATTAACATTTAAAGGTTCTGAAAAATTTTGGCATTGAACTAATTTCAAAGTAGATAAAATAAAAAGTATTTTTTTCAAATTCATTGTATTTGAAATTTTTGGAAAAAATAAATAAAATTCATTTTTTTACATTTAAGATAAATATGAATTTATCAATTCGTTCTTGGATACATATAAATGAGGATAAATCTGTTGGAATTTTTTATCCTACTATTGATTTCTTAACACTGTACAATAATATTGATAAAACTATAAATGTTCCCATTTTACTCTCTAATAGTGGTGATAAAGATGGTAAATATACAGTAGATTTTGATTCTTTAACTGGACATCCTGATTCGTGTCGTTTAAATTTTGATGCAGAATGTCCATTAATGGCAATTTTTTTTAAAGAAAATTTAGGAGAAATGAATGGAGGAAATTTTTCAATTCAATGTTAAATTTTATTTAAACAAATCTTTTTAAATAAAAAAATGGTAAAAATTGGCATCACCATACATTCTCATGAAATTGAAAAAGTAATTTATAGTTCAGGTATGACTTTAAATATTCTTCTTTGGTATCATATCTTTGAAAAATGCGGGTTTGATACTTTTTTTATTTTATTACAAGGTCATTCATCAAAAATCTTGGAAGAAGATGAAATTGAATTTAATGGAAAAAAATATAAAATACTTGATGCAAATCTCAATGACATTAACAACAAAAAGCAAGAATTATTTGATTTAGATTTTTTATTTCCTATTGGTTCATCCAACTATTTATATTATAATACTTTACGAGAAACAAATAAAAATATTAAAATAATTTATATTTTGCTTGGAAGTGTTTACCATAATGACATACGAATATTGTATGATGAAAAATTTTTGAAAAATTTATCTTCTATAAAGTTTAAGTATGATGAAGTTTGGATCAGTCCACATTTTGAACGATTTCAGGAGTATTATAAAATTCGTTTTCAAACTGATAAAGTATTTATTTGTCCTTATTTATGGGAACCAATTACTCTTTCAAAAGAAATTTATAACAAAACTTTACGAGATATAAATTCCTTAAAAATTGGAATTGTTGAACCTAATTTGGAACAATCAAAAAATTGTATCATTCCAATTGCGATATGTGAAAAGGCAAATCAATTAATTGAAAAAGTTTTGGTTTTTTCCTCTTTTCATTTAAAAGAAAATTTGTTTTTTAATGGTTATATTTCCAATACCCAGTTATTTCAAGATAAGAAAATAACTTGTGAAAAAAGATTTGCTTTAAATCTTATATTAACAAATTATTGTAATTGTATAGTTTCTTGTGTTCGAGATTGTGATTTAAATTATGTTTTTTTGGAATGCTTTTATTTAGGAATTCCATTAGTTCATAATTCTCCAATGTTAAAGGATTTTGGCTATTATTATCCAGATTATAATGTGACAAAAGGAAAAGACCAAATTTTATCCATTGTTAAAAATCATAATCATATGGAATATACTGAAAGACACAAATCTTTATTATTTAAATATTCAGTAGAGAATCCAATAAATATAAATTGGGTAAAGGAAAAATTAAGGAGCGATAAGATTGGGGATTTACGATTCTGAAGTATTTGGGAATAAACGTAAAGAAACTAGATTTGATAAATTTCTTCGGGAAGACGATTGAGGTCTTTCTGGTGTAAGATTAATACGACAATAAGGACAAGTATTATGTCCTACCAGCCAGTTATCAATACAAGATACATGAAAACAATGACCACAAGGAGTTATCTTCCGATAGATGCTATTTTCAATTTGATTTTGACAAATAGAACACATAAAATCTTCGTTGGATGATTCAATAGATTCAAGAGTCGAACTTTCATTAATTTCTGTTATTGTCATTCCATTACCTAATGAAGAATTATTATCAAAAAATAAAAGTTCAGAAACAACATAGTCATCATTAGAACTTCTTAATGGATTTTCAATATCTGGTGCTGGCTGTGCAGCTTCGGAATTTTGTTGCACGGTAGTTTGTGTTGTAGAATGATTTGTTTCTTCACTACCATCCAATACTGGTTCAACATAATTTAAAATATTTTGTAAAAATTCAACCAATCTTGAAAATATTTGTCTAACATCAAAATTTTCATTATTTGCTGAATTTTGTTGTGAAGAAGGAGTCCCATAAAAATTTGGTCCAAAAATTGAGAATGTCTGCATTTATAATCAAAAAAGAAATGTTTAAATGAAAAAATGAAAAAATGGTAAAAAAAAATGAAAAAGTAAAAAATATGGAAAAAATATTTCACGAACAAGTTCATAATATTATAAAATCAAAAGAAAATAGGAGTAAAATATTCAATTATATAAACAAGAATTATATTGATGATATTTTATCAGAAAAAGAAAAACAAAATTTATTGTATTACTATATTTATGAAATTCAAGTTGAGTGGAATATTTTACCAAAATTGGATGAGCTCTATGAATGGATTAAAAGTAAAAAAATTGGTTATTTCCATGATGTATTCAATGAACATCGTATTTGTATAGAAGAAGAAGACAATTTTATAGAAAATCCTCCTCAAGTAGAAGAAGGAGTAATTGAATGTAAACGATGTAAAAGTTTACGGACCATTTCTTTTAATAAACAAACAAGATCAGGAGATGAGGCAACAACGGTTTTTGTTCGGTGTTCTGAATGTAATTTTCAATTCAAAATGTAAAACTTTTCCAATAAGATTAAAAATTTTGAGAATTTTTAATAAAAAATACTTTTCAATTTATCGTAAAAGATGAGTAAAACAATTTATCGCAAAAGACGAGTAAAACAATTTATTTTCTCCTGGGGGTGAAATAAATTGTTTTATTTCAAATTAGATTGAATGTTGGAGATATGAAAAGCAATATCTAAACTTTGTCTATAATTTAATCGTGGATCGCAGTGTGTTTTATAATTTTGTTCCAAACAGTCATGAAATGTCATTGTAGAGGAAAATAAATGAGAATCAATACATTCGGTTACATTTTCAGGTGTCATTTCCAAATGAATGCCTGCTGGAATTGTATTCATTGAATTGTGAATATTAAAAAAACTGTCTAATTCTTTTTTTATATGAGGCACTGAACGCGTTTTAATACCAGATATTGAAAATGTATTTCCGTGCATTGGATCACAACACCATACTACATTTAATTTTTCCTTTGTAATTATATCAATAAAAATTGGTAAATAACGTTGAATACGAGGATGTCCAAAACGAGTAATAAGAGTTATTTTTCCCATCTCATTACCAGGATTTAATAATTTTATAATTTTAACTAATTCTTTTGGATTTGTCTTTGATGAAATCTTCAATCCAATTGGATTTTCAATACCGCGAACAAATTCTACTTGCGAACTATTTAATGAGTTTGTTCTATCACCAATCCATAGGAAATGTGCAGAGCCGCTATATGATTTTTTTTCATACTCTCGAATAAATTGTTCCTCATAGGGTAATAAAAGACATTCGTGTCCTGTATATAGTGTGGTTTGAGAGAAAAGCGGTTCTTGTAAATTTACATCCAACCCTTTCATAAAATTAATGGATTGCTGAATACGGTGAATAGTTTGATTATATTTACTATAAATAATATCATCATCATCTTGATAATCACTTTTCCAATTATTTAAATTTTCTAACTGTGCAAAGCCACCTGATGAAAATGCACGTAAAATATTAAGGGTTTGACAACTGTGTTGATACGCATCTAACATTCTGTGTGGATCAGGTAATCTATTTGTTAATTCAATAGAATTAATAATATCACCTTTATATGCGTAATATTCTCGTTGATTTACTGTTTCCATTTCATTTGAACGAGGTTTAGCATATTGTCCAGCTATTCTTCCAATTTTGATACTTTTTTTTCCAGTTCCATGAGTTAAAATAATTCCCATTTGAAGGATAATTTTATATAGATTTTTTACTTTATTTACATCAGTATCAAATGTTTCTGCACAATCTCCTCCCATTAATAAAAAATTTTTACCATATCCAGCCAATTTCAAATCATTTTTTAAAGTATTACTCTCTTTTTCAAAAATTAAAGGTGGTTTTTGTTGAAGTTGTTCTTGAACTTGTTTTAAAAATGCTTCATCCTTATAAATAGGAATTTGAATAGGTTCTTTTTTTTTCCAACTTGATTTAAACCAATTATTTTTTCCCAATAATTTGTCTCGAATTCCTATTTCTTGTGGATTAAAACCAAAAATTACTTTAGTTTTAAATAATAATATTGTAAAAATAGCAAAAGAAGAAAATTTCATTTTTAAATTAAAAAAAAAGTAAAACATTTTTTCATTTTTTAAAATTTAATTTATTTAAGAAGTTTTTATTTATAATAAAATGTCTGTGGTGTGTATTAGTAAAAATTATGTAATATATAAACAAAACAAATATTTAAGTTTGTTAAAAATAACAAATAATAGAAAGGTAGAATTTGAATATAAAAAATTTTCTTTAAATTTGAATTCATATAAATTTTATTTTGAGAATGATATTTTTTATATCTTTACAAAAGATAGAATTTTGACAATTGATAATATTTTAGAACATATTGAACAAAATAATCTTATTATTTATAAAATACAAAATTTTCCAAAAATTCATTTGGCAAAAAGTAGTATAATTCCATTAAAAAAAACAATAATTCATCTATCAAAAGAATCTATACAAGTTTTTAAAAATCAAAAAAATAATTGGAAATTAGTAAAAAAACTAAAAAATAATATTGATATTGAACACATTCAATTTTGTAAAAATAAATTTATTACCATATCCTTTGACGATTTTTCAAAATTATTTTTGCATTGGTATAAGGATCTATATTTTTCAATATTAGAAAAAGAAGATCTTATATTACTTTTATTAACTTTTAAACATTGGCTTGTTCAATCGTTTACTTTTTTTTATCAAAAAACAAATGTATCATTCTTTAGAATATTATATATCAAAGACAATATAATATATATAATGGGTGATTCAAAAATCTTCATTTTCAATTATATTGATAGATGTATTGAGTGGAAAGTTGATGTTAGTTATTATTTAAATAGATATGATTATGATGATATTAAAATTTATGGAGATAATGATTACTGTTATTTTGTGATTGTAAGAAAGACAAAATATCAATTCTTTTTAGAATATTTTGTTCTTAATAATGTATCAAAAAGTTTATTTTCTGTATACAATCATGAATATTGGTTTGCGGATTATTTTTTTACAGAAACTACAGAAGATATAAAAAATATTAATCTATGCTGTAATGAAGATTTTCATTTTATCAATTATTATAAAAATAACCGTTCTTATTTACATTTTCTATTTTCATTTAAAAAAAAATGTTTTGATACAATATATTTCAAAATTTTACAAATGGAAAATTTAGAGCAAAATTTTCTAAAATATAAAAAATATTATAATGCAATAATGACAAATAATATAATATCAGAAGAAGATAGTAAAAACGATATTGTTGTAAATAAATGTTGCATATGTTATGAAAATAATGCAAATTTATTATTTCTTCCTTGTTCTCATTATTGTTGTTGTAAAAGTTGTAGTTCTTCTTTAACATCTTGTCCAATCTGTCGGACAAATATATTGAATAAGAGAAGTATATTTTTTCATTAAAAAAAAGTTTTTTCTTGATAAAGGGGAAATGGAAGAATATTTTTTAAATGGTGTCCGTTTTATGTCCATTATTTTTTTAATATTTTATTTTGATTTAAGAATGTATAGTCAGTTTATCTTATTATTTATTTTAACAATCATTGATGCATATTTTCATCATTTTTACCATGTAGATTTTTGTTTATGTTTTAATATTGTATTTAATCTAGTAAGTATTACATTTTCATTTGAGAAAATAGAAACAGTATTTTGTTTTTTTTACAGCACAGTTCTTTTATTTACTTTTACCACAAAAAGTAATTATATTGGTATCTTAAAATTAAAAAAAAAACTCAATAATTTAGAATATTCTAAAAATACAGAAGATAATTGTATAATTTGTTTGGAAAATGATGCAAAATTAAAAATTTTAAAATGTTCTCATGTTTTTCATAATAAATGTTTGCTTACTTGGTTTAAAAAGAAGGAAGAAAATGAAATATTTAATTGTCCATTATGTCAGAGGAATATTTTAGAAAATTGAAAATAATTTTTATTTATGAAAATTGAAATAAAAATGGTATATAGTGCAAGTGAATCGCGAAAATTTTCAGATGAGATTTCAGAATATTTCAAGAGATTTCCAATGGAATTAAGTTTATTTCAAAAATTTGCAATTGAAGCGATAGTAAAGGAACAACACAGTTTAAGTTGTGTTCCAACAGGTTCTGGAAAAACATTACCAGCGTTATTTGCAATTGAATATTTTACCGGACTAGGAAAACGAGTTATTTACACATCACCTATCAAGGCATTATCCAATCAAAAATTTTATGAGTTTTCTCAAAAATTTCCGAATATTTCTTTTGGTATTTTGACAGGAGATAATAAAATTAATCCAACTGCCAATGTTTTAATAATGACTGCTGAAATTTTACAACACAAATTACAAATGAGAAAGATGGTCTCTTTGGATAAATATAAAGATGATGAAATTGATTTTGATGAAGTTGGTTGTGTCATTAATGATGAGATACATATGATTAATGATGAAGATCGCGGACACGTCTGGGAAAATATTATTCTATCACTACCTTCCCATATTCCAATGGTTCTTTTATCAGCAACATTAGATCAACCAGAAAAATTTGGAGAATGGATTGAAAAAACCAACCCTACCAAACAAGTTTATCTAGCAGAATCGCATAAAAGACATGTTCCCTTATTACATTATGCATTTACTGTGGTTCCAAAACAAATTTTCAGAAATGTAAATAATGAAACAAAATCAGAAATCAACCAAACCATTCAAAAATTTATTCCTATACAAGATGAAAATGGAACTTTTTTTAATGAAAATTATGAAAAGGTAAATAAGATTAATGAATTATTATGGAAGCATAATTTACAAGTCAATCGGACATCTTTACTCAACGATTTATGTAAGAAAATGGTAGAAAAGGAAATGTTTCCAGCTGTTTGTTTTCTTTTATCTAAAAAACAAATAGATATAATGGCAAATGAAATTACAACTGAAATATTACCTTTTGACTCTAAAGTTGCCTATACAATAGATAAAGAATGTGATCTTTTTTTACGAAGAAAATTAACAAATTTTCAAGAATTTTTCAATTTATCAGAATATGATTCATTGAAAAAAATATTGCGAAAGGGAATTGCCACACATCACAGTGGAATGATTCCTATTTTGAGAGAATTAGTTGAACTTTTATTTGAAAAAGGACATATTCGACTATTATTTGCAACAGAAACATTTAGTGTTGGATTAAATATGCCTATACGCACCACCATATTTACAGATATTCATAAATTTGATGGTTATTCTCATCGTATGTTTCATTCTCATGAATTTGTTCAAGCATCTGGTAGAGCAGGAAGACGAGGAATTGATAATGTCGGATATGTTATTCACTTATTTAACTTATATCGTTCTTTTAATATTGCTGATTACCGTTCTATGATGAAAGGAAAACCTCAAACCCTTGTGAGTAAATATAAATTTGGATATAAATTATTATTTAAAGACAATAATTCATCAAAGTCGTCTTTACTTCAAAATGAGATTGAAAAAGATATTTCTGAAGACCTTGTTGATATTGAAAATTTAAAAGATAGAATAAAAAAAGATGAAGAGAAAGTTCCATTCTTAAAAACAAGTATGGAAGAGCGTTATCAGTATCATCAACTTCAACAAAAAAGGACAAAAAAAAGTAGATTTTTATTAAAACAATATGAAGAGGAATATCCCTCCTTACTAAAAGATATAGAATATATAGAAAATATTCACAAGAAAAAGGAAAAATTAGACAAATTTTTACATTCCGTTTCACAATCCAATGATTATATAGACAATAAAAAGAGAATATTAAGGGAATTTTTACAAAAGCAAAATTTCTTGACGGAAGAAAATAAATTAACACCAAAAGGAGAGATTGCAAATAATATTGAGGAATTACCTTCATTAGTTATTGCAACTGTTTATGATATTCTTTCAAATTTGGAGATGGAAGATATTATCTTATATCTTTCCTGCTTTACCAATCTTCGTATTCAGGAAGAGGAACGAAAACTTTTTGATGATTCACATTACAAGGAATTAAATCCAATTATTCAAAGAACTCTGTCATCAATAGAAGAATATAATAATTTTGAAATAAAAAATAAAATAAATACAGGAGAAAATTACCTATTTCATTTCGACTTAATGGATTTTATAGTTGATTGGATAAGTTCCGATAATGAAGACAAATGCATCTTCCTCTTAAATTCCGTCAAAAAAATAATGTCTGTCGGAGATTTTATCAAAGCAATCATAAAAATAAACAATTCCGTAAAACAATTAGAAATTATCGCCGAAAATCGAGGAGATTTAGAATTTCTACAAAAACTTAACGACATCCCATCAAAAACTCTTAAACATATTGCCACCAACCAATCCCTTTATCTTTGAAAATTGAAAAAATTTTCCATTTTTAACTTTATAAAAATATGAAAAATATAAAAAATTGAAGGGTAAAATAAAAATGATAGATTGTTTTTCATTAGTTCATAATTTTTTTCAGATTGGTAGTGTTTTTGTTTTATTTCTTTATACGATATGCTTGATTTATGATAAACATATATTTTTATATAAATGTTATGATGACGGGAGTTGTATTGAAACGAATTGGAAGTTGTTATTATTATTTAATTTTTTATATCAGGATGTATTTTTTTGTTTCTATGACAATAATGACCGAGTGGGAAAACTTTTATACAAGTATTTTTTTTATTCACTGTTTTTGTTAGTTTTTTTAACCAGTTTAATATTTTCAATTAATATTTATATTGATACATTTACTGGAAGTTATGTTTTATTCATGTATTTATGTTCTTGGAAGAAATCACGAGAACCATATGAACCAATTTCTGGTGAGTATCCAGAATGTGAAATTAGTTCAAACTTAAAAACAAAAAGATATTATCAATCTGTTTGAAAGAAATTATTTTTTGAATTTTAACCATATATTTTAAATTATTATATAATAATTTAAATATTTAATAACTTTATAAAAAATGTTCAATAACTTACTATTTATAAGTTGTATTTTTGGAAAACACTTTAAATATGTTCATCCATCTCCAGATAATAAAAATAGTTATTTTTTTACAAATAATACAGAACTAAAAGATGAAATTATAAATAAAGGATGGAATTACATTTTTGTAGATAAGGATTTGACAGATGATGATTTAGTATCATCGTTACAATCCAAATATATTAAATTTTTAGAATTTTTAGATGATTTTCCAGAATTTAAAAATAGAGAGAGAATTATATATTTTGATCATATGGAAATTGTCTCTACCGCTACAGTTGATGAAATACAATTATTAATAAATAAAAATCTTGATAAATCTTTAATAATTAGACAAAAACCTTATAAGACAAATGTTTATCAAGAAATAGAAGAAGCGATGAAACAAAATAGATATGCAAAAAATATGAACTTGACAAAAAAATTTATTAAAAACATTATCTCAACAGAGGAATTTAGCGAAGATGTTACAGTATGTAATACTGGACTTTTAATATATATTAACAGACATAAAATTAGAGAATTACTTAAGAATGTATATAATAAATGTATTGAACATCAGCAACCAGAATGTCAAATTTATTGGAGTATATTTTCACAAAAATATAAAAATGAAATAACAGAAATAAAATGGACAGATATTAAAAATCAAAGAAAGAACCCTGATGAGTTATTCCATGGATTTAAAAGAATACCAAAGTATATAAAAGCGAGATTACCACCAACTACTATTCAAAAAATTCCGCGGAATATAGTTCAGACACATGAACAGGATTTATTACCAGATAGAATGATAAGTCATATGTATTCATGGATAGATAAAAATCCTACTTATGACTATTACTTTTTTGATAATAATGACAGAATTAATTTTATCACAGAACATTTTGATAAATGGGTATTGGATATGTATAATCAAGTTATTCCAGGTGCTTTAAAAGCTGACATATTTCGTTTATGTTTTATATATATCAAAGGTGGTGTGTACTCTGATATAGATCAGACCTGTATAAATAGTTTAGATTCTGTTATTGAACCAGATGATGATATTGTTACTGGAGTTTGTAGAAATACTCCTCATCAAATGCTGATAATTTCATCTCCTAAAAATCCTATATTTATGCATACACTCCAAAGTGGATATAAAAGAGTGATAACAAATAAACCATTAATAGGGAACTGGGGATACGCTGGAGGTTTTTTAGGACCAGCAGCATATACCTTTTCATGGCAATGGTTTCATAATAATAAAGTAGAACCAAATATAAATATTGATGATAAATGGTTATTTCAATATCAATTTAAAAAAGGTAAATATAATCACGGGGGATTTACTTTTAATGTAAAAGATTATTCACTGTTCACAGAACATGATATTAACAAATCAGAAATCAAACTAGCGACAATGAAATATAATGGATATGATCAGGATAACAAACGTATAGGTTCAGTAGATTATAGAAAATTAAATAAAAATATTATAGAAAAGCCCAAATCACTAGAAGAAAGTTTTGATACAATATATGATAAAAAAATGTGGACAGACAACAATAAATTTACATTGAGTGGTCCTGGTTCAGAAATAAGATATGCTAAAAATTGTATTACTTTTCTTACCGATTTTATAAAAAAGAAAAATATTAGAAAAATAATAGATGGCTCTTGTGGAGATTGTTTATGGATTATGGAAGTTCTAAAAGAATTTCCAGATATTGAGTATATTGGATACGATATTTCAAAAAAAATAATAAATATAAATAAAGAGAAATATAAGAAATATTCTTTTTATCAAGACAATTTGTTGACTTTTGCAAAAATACCTGAATGTGATTTATTCATATTTAGACATACAATGATGCATTTATCTATAAACGATAATGTTAAGTTTATCAATATGTTAAAAAATAATTCTAATTGTTTTGTTTTTTTGACACATCATGAAATAAAAAGTAATAATCAAGGAGAACCACATAATTTAAATATGTCATCTTTGAAATGGGTTGAGAAAAATTTACATATAAAGCCATTTGAAATTGAAGAATATATAGTAGATAAATTTAGAGAATGTTATCACAACTCAAATGAGTTTGGATGTATTTATAAGTTTAATGAAAAAAAGGATGAAAAAATAAGTGTTTTACCAATAAAATTGAATTTGTCAAATGAATATCTAGAAACAACAACTGATATTATCAATATTAATAATATTATTAAAAAACATACAAATAGTGTGGAAGGCAATTGTTTATATCAACATAAAAGTAACTTTCAACAATTTGAGGGTAAACGTTATGATGAAAAGAAAATTTTAAGGGATAATTTTTTCAATATTGCAAAAGATGCTAAAAATTTATTAGAAATTGGACTAAATGGAGGACATTCTATGGCAATTTTCTTTTTATCAAATCCTAAATTGGAAGTTTTATCATTTGATATATGTGAGCACAATTATGTAAGAGATGTTGCAAAATATTATAACAATAAGTATAATTTTAATTTTGTTGAAGGTAGTTCCTTAATAACAATTAAAGAATATAAAAATGAGAAAAAATATGATGTTATACATATTGATGGTGGTCATTCAGAAGAATGCGTTAGAAATGATTTAATTAATTGTAAAAGATTTTGTCACAAAGACACCTTGATGATTTTTGATGATACAAATGCAGTTCATATTTCAAAAATTTTAAATGAGTATTGTGAAAAAAATTTCATAAAAGAGATAGATTATTCTGAAGATTTAAAAAAATGTTTTTTTCATAGAATATTTAAATATCAATCTGTTTGAAGAATTTTAGAGAATTATTTTTTGAATAAAAAATAATTACAAACATAATAAAAATGTGTTGGAATGCTGAATCATCTATATCTGCATTTGTTGTTGGTTCTGTTATAAATAGTATAATATTATATGTAGCCGTTCGACAACAGAAACATGCATCTCAAAAAAAAAAGCAGTTATTATCTGCACTTGTAACTTTATGTATAGGATGGTATTGGGTCATAGGGATGCAACTATGGGAATATTTAGTTTGGACTTTTCCAGACAATAATTTTTATGCCAAAATGGCATTTGTCTTTAATATCTCACAAATTTTAGTTCTTTATCTTTTATTTATTAATGGAAATGTGGAAAATTACAATAAAATTATTGCAAGTATTGCTCTTCTTTTGTATATATGTGTAATGTTATATCCTTATAAAAATCAAAAAATAACAATAAATAGTTGCGACCATTTACAATATTCTTGGTGGGATTCAAATTGGAAAGCTGTTGCTTATATGGTAAGTTTAATTACAATTTTCTTGTGTTTGGTTCGTCCAATCCAATGGTCAGCATCTACATTGGCAGTTATTATTTTATTTTTGATATTTAGTATGATTTTTTACAAAAAATATGTTCCAAGTATGTGGTGCTTTTTTGCAGTTTCTGTTCCAGTTTTTGCATATCTTTTATCGTTTTTGTGGAAATAATTTTTTATCATTAATATAAAAAATGTGTGATTCTTTTTTAAGGAACTATGATACCTTTATACCTCCTTCAAAAGATACAGTAAATTTATTACAAGGAATTAATGATTTTCAGAATAAAACTCTTCATAATATGTCAGATATTTGGTATAGATTAACCCTGAAAACAAAAAAGGGAGATATTGTTTTATTAGGTGGTGATTTTGTATTGGCTTGTTCTGACTGTTGTTTTACAGAAGAAGCTGGATGTGAAAAAAGCAAAAACTCTAATGATAAAATTTTAATAGATTTAATGGTCAAAAAGTTACGCGAGGGAGTAAAAATTATTATTCTCGATGACTTATTTTTTGTGGAAAAACTTTATACTGATGGAAAACCTCAATATGATTTCATAACAACTCGTCTTAAGCAAA
>Ga0163109_10000665_pt1 | contig 27308 bp, 19 predicted proteins | sample CRUFie1St13metaG_FD_108704 | JGI IMG/M metagenome (GOLD analysis project Ga0163109, IMG submission 108704) | Marine microbial communities from the Costa Rica Dome - CRUD Field 142mm St13 metaG | ecosystem: Environmental > Aquatic > Marine > Oceanic > Photic zone | place: Costa Rica: the Eastern...
AATTCAAATTCGCAAAGGGAATATATCATGGGACAGGCAAAGGAAAGAAAGCTTCCCAACCTCACAGTTATCACTGCGGATGTAAACACTTTCGAACCGGAAGATTCATACGACCGCGTGGTTTCCGTGGAGATGTTTGAACATGTTCGCAATCACCGCGGACTTTTTAAACGGATTCATTCATGGCTGAAAAAAGGTGGAAAACTATTCACCCATGTTTTCTGTCACCGCTCCACATCCTACCCCTTCGAAGTTGAAGGAGAGGATGACTGGATGTCCAAGCATTTCTTTAGCGGAGGTACTATGCCGGCGGATGAATTATTTCTCAGGATTTCTGGTCAATTGGAACTGGAATCACGCTGGCGTTGGTCCGGTGAACATTATGCCAAGACATCCGAGTGCTGGCTGGAAAATCTCGATCGGGCTAAATCTGAAGTCATACCCATTTTTGAGAAGGAAATGACACCCGAGGAATCCATGCGGATGTTTCATCGCTGGCGCATCTTTTTTCTCGCTTGTGCCGAAACCTTTGGATTCGCTAAGGGGCAGGAGTGGTGGGTAAGCCACTATCTATTCCGAAAGCCATGATTCAAAAAAATCTTCTCCTCTGTTCGCTATTTTTGAGTTGGCCTCTTCTTGGCCAACCCAAAGAAATAGAAAAAACTTCTTCCTGGCCTCAATGGCGCGGTCCCGATCGAAACGGAATAATTTCGAAGGACAGTGCATGGCCTAACAAAATAAATAAGAAAACCTTAACGGAAAAATGGAGAGTCTCCTTGGGAAAAGGATATTCTGGACCGGTAGTTTCCCAAAATCTTGTGTTCACCACAGAATCTGTGGACGAATACGAATTGACCCATGCTTACAATCGAGAAGATGGCAAACTTGTATGGCAAACCCAATGGGAGGGAAAAATGAAAGTACCCTTTTTTGCTGCGAAAAATGGTAGTTGGATTCGCTCAACTCCCACATTCGACGGAAACAGTTTGTTCGTTTGTGGTATGCGTGATGTCTTACACTCCCTTGATGCAGAGACTGGTAAAGTTCATTGGAAAGTCGATTTCACTGAACGTTACAAAACACCACTTCCTGCATTCGGCACTGTTTGTTCCCCTCTAGTGGATGGGGATAATCTATATGTTCAGGCAGGTGCAGGCTTTGTAAAATTAGATAAAAAATCCGGAGATTCCATTTGGCACAGTCTTAAGGACAAAGGCGGTATGTTTGGAAGTGCTTTCTCCTCTCCGGTAATCAAAGAAATATGTGGCAATCGTCAGGTGGTTGTTCAAACCCGCACCAACCTGACAGGAGTAAATCCAAAATCAGGCGAGGAAATGTGGTCCAAGCCAATCAAAGCATTTCGCGGAATGAATATTCTTACACCCACCATCATAGATAATACTATTTTCACTAGCAGTTACGGGGGGAAGTCCCTACTTTTTAATCTCACGAAAACCGGAGAGAAACAGGATATTGAAAAGGCATGGGAAAACCGTCAGGAGGGGTATATGTCTGGTCCAATCATACTGGATGGATACTGCTATATTCACCTTCGCAAGCAGAGGATTACCTGTCTTGACATGAGCAACGGAGAGACCAAATGGATCAGCAATGAATCTTTTGGAAAATATATGTCCATGATTTCCAATGGAAAAGAAATCCTCGCTCTCGATGAAGACGGTACACTCTACTTGATTGATCCGAATCCGGAAAAATTCCTAATTAAAGAAAGCAGACAAATTTCTGAGGCACCCACTTGGGCTCATTTAGCAATCGCGGACAAACAGATCTTTGTCAGGGAGTTGGAAGCACTGGTTTGTTACAGTTGGCATTAAATCGGTTTCATAACATTCTGGTTTGCAGATTGCATTTGCTTAACAATCTAATTTAAGCTCACCCTCGTGAGCATAGCCAAATTAGTCGCTTTCCTTTCCTGGAAAGGAGATATCAGTCGTGCTACTTACGCCATTACTGGTCTTTTGTTATTTTTGGTAAAGTGGAACATAGACAGACTCTTTTTTTCTTTGGATCTTGGTTCTGCACCCTCCCCATTTCCTTACCTTCTACCCACCAATGCTGAAGCCTTTTCATTGTCAGGTGAAAACTTGTACATACTTTTTACCTCTCTGCCCTTTATCTACATTGGAATTGCACTTACTATTAAACGCTTACATTCACTCAATTGGCCGCTTTATAGCTCCATTCTTTTCTTTATCCCGTTTGTCAATTTACTATTTTTTTGTCTTCTTTCCATACTCCCCAAGACAGAAATAGGCCTAAATTCAAAAGTAAACAAAGCATGGCTTGATCGTATCATACCGAGAAGAAAAGTTTCCTGTGCCGCCCTATCGGCCGGTTTAAATGGTATCCTCGCAACCCTTATTATTTTTATCAGTTTATCCCTTGGGCTCGGTCAGGATTATGGATGGGGTTTTTTTGTTGGTTTACCATTTACAATGGGATTGGCCTCAGCGGTGACATACGGCCACCACGAAAAACGCTCGGTTAAAGGGAGCCTAGGAGTAGCAATCTTGTCCGTTGTGTTTGCTTCCCTGTTTCTATTCCTCCTGGCGATTGAAGGAATTATTTGCCTTGCAATGGCTGCACCCATTGCATTGCCGCTGTCAGCATTGGGTGGATGGGTGGGCTACCTCATTCAAAACCGTCCCCAACCCCCAAATCCTTCCCTAGCCATTTTTCTGACCACTTTTTTACTTATGGGTTTTGAGGAAAAATCGCTTCCTCCTTCTCCGCTTCTTTCCGTCCGTTCTGAGGTAATTGTGAATGCACAGCCCGAAAAAGTATGGAATAATGTAGTCACTTTTTCAGAACTCCCACCCGCAGATGACTGGCTCTTTGATCTGGGAATCGCTTGCCCAACTTGTGCCACCATCGAGGGCACCGGCGTGGGTGCTATCCGTTACTGCAATTTTTCCACTGGTCCCTTTGTCGAACCAATCACCGTTTGGGACGAACCCAATATTCTTGCTTTTGATGTCACCAAACAGCCAGCTCCGATGAAAGAACTGTCACCCTATGATATACATCCTCCTCATCTTGATGGACACTTACAAAGCAAGCGTGGTGAATTTCGATTGGAAAGAATAGATGGTAACACAACGCGACTAACCGGCACCACATGGTACAAGCACAACATGTGGCCTTCTTTTTACTGGAAGGTATGGTCAGATTTCTTAATTGGGCGAATTCATGACCGCGTGCTTAAGCATGTCAAAAATCTTTCTGAAGAGAGTTAATTAACATTCTGCTGACTCATTCTGTTTTCTTTTATTTTCGCCCATAAAGAAAACTTGTGCGTTACCCTTACTTTTAAGCAGAGCGAAAATCGCATAAATACCGGCAACCACATTTCCGCCCAAGCAGATGGCAACAGCCCAGGCCAGAATGATTCCCGGGCAGCACTCTCGGTAAGCAAGCCATCCAATAAATAAGAAGAACCCTACATACACATCAAAAAGGGAAACAATTCCCCATGGGTTGTCTAGAAGTTCTCCTCCATCTTTCCAGAAATCACCCACAATGAACCCATACGCCAAGGCAATACCCATGACTACTGTAAGGACAATCAAATAGATGAGGGCAAACCTCGTGCCCATTTACTCAAAGTATTTAGGAAGTCGCAGCGGAGAGAGCCTGCTCAATATCCGCAATGATATCATCAGAATGCTCTATACCAATGGATAGACGTACAAGTTCAGGGGTAATCCCTCCCGCTTTTTGCTGTTCCTCATTCAACTGGGAATGAGTGGTTGTGGCAGGGTGAATGGCTAAGCTACGAGCATCTCCAACATTGGCAAGGTGAGAGAATAACTTCAGATTATCAATAAATTTAGGACCGGCATCCGCTCCTCCTTTAATACCAAAGACCACCATGGATCCGCCTTTGCCATCAAGATATTTTTGATTGAGGGCATGCATTGGATCACCTTCCAATCCAGGGAAGCGAACCCATTCGACTGAGTCATGTCCCTGTAAATATTGTGCAACCGCAAGAGAGTTTTCACAATGACGCTCCATTCGAAGAGGAAGAGTCTCAATGCCCTGCAGGAACTGCCAAGAGTTATCCGGAGCGATGCAGGCTCCAAGATTACGAAGGGGAACCGTACGCATACGAAGAATGAATGCAAGCGGTGCAAGGGGTTCAGGAAGATCATGTCCCCAGCGAAGACCATGATAACTGCTGTCCGGTTCATCATAGAGTGGGAATTTTCCGTTCTTCCAATCAAAAGTTCCCGAATCTACAACCACTCCGCCAATTCCATTACCGTGTCCGCCTAACCATTTTGTAAGAGAATGTATCACAATCGATGCACCATGCTCGATTGGGCGGGTAAGATAAGGGGTTGAGAATGTGCTGTCGACGATAAGGGGAATACCGTTATCAGCAGCAATCTTTCCAATCGCTTCCAAGTCGGCAACATCGAGACCGGGATTGCTTACCGTCTCACAAAAGAGAGCCTTGGTCTTCTCGGTAATGGCGGCAGCGTAGTTTTGTGGATCATTAGGATCCACGAACTTCACATTAATACCAAACTTGGGAAGGATGTCATTAAACTGAGTGTAAGTACCGCCATAAAGATTGTTGGCAGAGATAATTTCATCTCCTTCCTGTGCAAGGTTGATAATCGAATAGAACACTGCACTGGTGCCCGAGGCAACGCCAAGACCGGCAGCTCCACCGTCGAGGGCAGCCACGCGCTGTTCAAGTACATCCGTGGTTGGATTCATCAAGCGGGTGTAAATATTTCCCAGTTCGCGCAGACCAAAAAGGTTGGCGGCATGTTCCGTATTGTTGAATACGAAGGAACTTGTCTTGTAGACAGGCACGGCTCTTGAATTCGTGGTTGCTTCGGGCTCATAGCCCGCATGTAGGCATTGGGTCTCTAATTTCATAATTTCAAGGATAAAAGCAGGGGTGTATAAAAAGGGTAAAAGATTGTTCTTGCTAAATTTTAAGTAGAAATCAACTCAATACCTAAAAGACAGGAACCGATCAATTACGATCCCTGTCATAATAATCTATTTCACCGGCTGACTGTGCATTAGGTAGGCAATCAGATTTCTTCTCTCTATCTGATTCAGTTTATCGAGAAGCCCTGCGGGCATGATCGAATTTTCCAGAGTTTCTCGTTTCCTAATATCTGCTTTACTGACCACGATTTCCGAGCCAGGCAAGCGAAGGGTTAATGAATTCCTGTCCTGCCCAGCAATCATTCCACTCAAAACCCTACCATCTTTCAAACTCAATATATTCATTCGGTAATCGATAGATACAGCACTGTTCGGATCCACAATACTTTCCAGTAAGTAGTCAATATTCGAACGCCCGGACCCCGTTAGATCTGGACCAAGGTTCCCTCCCCTGCCATACAGCCTGTGGCAAGCCGAGCATTGTTGATCGTAAACCAAGCTCCCTTTCTTGATGTCGGCTTTGGATAAAGCCTCAACATTCAGCTCTGTTTTTAATTCTCCCTTTCGCATGGCCAGATATTCAGGAGATGTGCGAACCACCCCCCAACACTGATTCAGCCTCTTCTCTAAATTCTCATTCTTTAAGGATTTTATTTGCTGGGCATGGTATGGAGAAATAAGAGACTTGGATACTTTTTCATTCTCAATCCCTAAGAGCAGAGAATCGGCCCAGTTAATTCTACCGCAGAGGATCTCCACCACTTCGTCCCTCCCTCCTCCATCAAAATCCTTAAGGCTGGAAACCAGCATCTCTCCTGTTCCATTATCTTCAAATTTTGACAACCCTCGGGCAGCCCAAATTTTCATTTCTAGGTTTTTCAAAAGCTTTTCACTAATGGATTTTAAATTCGGAGAATTGGAATCTATCAGGATTTTCATGGTTTGCCTACGAACCTCAATTCCAACATCAGGATTCATTACCAATTTTTCCATCTGTCCAATTGCATCCTCATCCCCGAACAAAACACTCAGCTTTAAAGCATTAGGATTACCTCGTAATTTAGAAGAGATTTCATTCCAATTGATAGGTTGTTGAAAACCTTTGATTCCCAAAACTGCCCGCTCAATCCCGGCGAGCAATGAATCAGCCTGATCGGGTTGATCTCCCAGTAATTTTAATAGAGCACCAAATGCACTCGGGGTCTCCTTTGAGCGTTCAGTAATAGCCCTTGCAATCCATGTGCGTAAATTCGACCATTCTGTTATACTCGCTACCTCCAGTAATTTTTCCGGATCCAACTCCACCAGCGGGGTGATTCCTGCCCATAAGACGAGGGGTAGATTATGATCATTTCTATCCTCAGAGTGGAAAGCCAGTGCTTTGGCAAGTTCCGCCCGGTATTCCACTGGTAAGCGTTGCAAAGAAGATGCCAGAGTTAAACGGACCAAACCGGAGGTATCTACCTGAGCCTGCTGAACTAATTTTTGCCCAAGCTCAAGATTGGTATTAGGCAATGCTTTTTGCCTTGGTCCAAATAAAGTATCGATCGGTTTATCGTCCATCATCAATCGAATAATCCATGCACGAATATTTTCGTTGGGATCATTCAACCAACTTTCTGAAATTTTTTTATTCAATGCATATAATCCCCACATTGCCCGTAAGCGGATATGGGTCGGTAGGCTGCCCGCGAAGTTCAGTTCGAAGATTCTGATAATTTTGTATTTCTCTCCCTTAGTCAGATTACTCTCTGAGAGGTTTCGTAAGAACTGACGAAAATACCAGGCATTGGGATGACGAATAATCGCTTCAAGATCATCAAATCCATTTTCAATAATAGACAAATCTGCTACTGGATTTTTCCGATGAAAGAATTTGTAAATTCTTCCACTCGTTCGATGAACTCCAGTATGGTCATGGCATTCACCTGTATCACTCCAATCCAATCCATAAATGGCTCCATCGGGACCCACACTCACTTCCATACCCCGAAACCATTCACTGGAATTCTCAAAGACATCCGTCTCGTGCTTTCCAACATATCCACTGTCCTGTCTCTTCAAGCGCTCTCGATTGAGCCTCCTGCCATGCTGATTCCATGTGAGTAACCGATTTCTCCATTCGACCGGAAAATGATCAGCTTGATAGATCGCCATCCCTACATGGGCGTGACCGCCCCCAAAGTCATCTGCCGCTCCATAGCGCGACTTGTGCCAGGCAAGATTCGTATCGTAGTGAAAATGGTCCGCATGCTGGGGCATTCGTTCGTAAATCAATGGATTCTGGGAAGCTCCGCTTCCCGACTCGCGATAATGAGCACCAGGAATCATGTGCCACATATGCCCAATTACCGTATTGATAAAAAAGAGTTCACCGTACTGATCCCAGTCATGCCCCCAAGGATTAACGGTTCCATGTGCGAGCACCTCGATCGCTTTTCTCTTTGGATGATACCGCCAGATTCCCCCATCAATTGGATAACGTAATTCATCAGGTGTGCCCGGTACTCCAATTCTGCCCGGGCAGGAGTGACCACATCTTCCATATAGCCATCCATCCGGTCCCCATCGTAATCCATTTGCAAAATTGTGATAGTTTCCACGAGCCACATCAAATCCATCGAGCATCACTTGAGGTTCCCCATCGGGTACCAGATCACCGTTACGGTCGGGAATGAAAAGCAATTTTGGAGGACACATTAACCAGACTCCCCCATAACCGACCTCGACACTGGTAAGCATCTGTAATTGGTCAGTAAAAACCTTACGGGTATCTGCCCTACCGTCACCATCCTCATCTGATAAAACGGTAACGCGGTCACGCATGCTTAGATCGAACCTTACCTTACGACTGCCGTAAGTGTAGTTTTCTGCTATCCACACCCTGCCATATTTATCCCATGCCATAGCGATCGGGTTCTGCACCATGGGCTCACTTGCCCATACTTTAACTTTGACCCCTTCTTGCAAAGAGAAACACTTAGCACTCTCCTCCGCACTCGGAGGATCATTGTCGGTAGTCGATTCTGTATTGTGTACCTCGGGAAAACTATCACCAAATATCAAATTTGGTAAAAAGAGAAATAGAACTTTAAAAAGTTTCATCTATTCTCATATGAAACTCACTTAGCGTAGAGGTCAAATTACAATCAAACTAAGAAAAAATTAATTTTTTCAGTTTGATGTTTACGAAAAACCTAAAAAACAGATCATTCATAGTCTCATGAAATTCATTCCTTTTTTTTCTCCACTCTTTATAATTTTTTTCTTTTCTGCTGCTCTTGCCCAGCCCAAGAAAGCAAAACGGGTCAATCCAATGACTCCCATTGAAGAGGTAAAAGGACTACCAAATGTTCTGATTATTGGTGATTCTATAAGTATTGGCTACACTCTACCAACCAGAGAACTTCTTAAGGGAAAGATAAATTTGCACCGCATTCCTACCAATGGAGGGCCCACTACAAAAGGTTTGGCAGAAATAGAAAAGTGGTTGGGCAACAGAAAATGGGATCTGATTCATTTTAATTGGGGGCTACACGACCTAAAATATATGGGAAAAGACGGAACCAATCTCGTTCCCAAAGAAAAGGGTGGCATAGTACAAGTACCTCTTGCTGATTATGAGAAGAATTTGGAAAAACTCTCACTCCGAATGAAAAAATCAGCCAAACAATTGGTTTGGCGTAATACTACACCCATACCCCTCGGATCAAGAGCACGGTATGTGGGAGATTCAGTAAAGTACAACGAAGCGGCTGCGAGGGTAATGAAGAAGCATAATATCCCCACACTCGATCTCTTCACACCTAGCAAAAATAACATGAAAGACTGGATGAGAAAAGCTGATGTGCACTACTATCCCCACGGTTCAAAGGCACTTGCCGGATTAGTAGCCAAAGACATACTAAAACGCGTGAAGAACTAGTTAATTTTTAGCTGCACGAACTGCGGCGAGTGCATTTATTAAACCGGCCCCGAATTTGTAATCTAGTCCAATGGGCCCAAGATCGGTGGCAGATTCCCGTAGGATTTTACTAACTTCCCATGGGTTGAGTTCGGAATTAACAGAGAGTATCAAAGCCGCCACCCCTGCAGCATGTGGACCAGAGAATGAATTACCTGCCGGACCAATGATCAGAGACGCCCCCCTGTCCTTTTCGACCTCTTTCCAACTGGTTCTAAACTCATGCGCACCGGTTACATTCCAGACCGGAAATCCAGATGGGAAAGCAACAAGATCCGGTTTGGACAAGGGATTCGATTTTGAATAATCGGAAAAAAATCGAACACCTGACCAATAACATGGGCCCTCACTGCTGAAAGGTAATTGATTGCGACTACGGTCAACTCCGGCAATGGCTAGAACACAGGGTATATCCTTGGGTAGTCCAATTTGCTTACCCGGGGGCATTACTCGACGAGATTGTCGACCATAATTTCCGGCCCCTCCCAAGGGGAGAACCCCTCCCAAGGAAAGATGCTCAAATGCATTGCGAAAAAGTCCGCGCATTTGTCCAAGGTCTCGATCTACAATCATAAAACTCATGGAAACAATGTCTGCACTATTTGTCATCAGGTATTCAAGACTGCTAAGATCGAGTCCCTTGAGAAGCATAATTTCAGAATGAGGGGCAATGGCAGTTTGTAAGCCTGCAGATGAGGGACGACCAGCGATTATACCCGCACAGCAGCTACCATGTGATGTGGTTTTTGATCGATCAAGAATATTTCCAGTATTTTCTACGAAATTATAACCGAAGAGATCATCAATCAGTCCGTTTCCGTCATCATCAAGCCCATTTAGTTCTTCACCTCGATTTTTAGCCAGTGCATGGATCAACGAAGGAGTGGAGACGATTCCCGAGTCAATTATCGCCACCTTGATCCCCTTGCCAGTCGCATTTTCCTCATTCCATGCAGCCTCGGCTCCGATCTCTCGAACATTCCATGGTATTTTCAAATCCTGTATTGTTGTGAAATCCTTTTTTTCCCACTCTTGATCCAGGGCTTTCATAGCTAGGAAATCTTTTTTTTCAAGGGGAGAGGATCGGCGAATGGGTTTCACAAAGAGGTCAAGATAGATGAAGGAAATTTCAGTATGCCCGGCGAGTTCTTCAATTGCAGAGTTGGTGGCTAGACAGGAAAATCCATTAACGATCCAAAATCTTTTAAGATTACGCACCTTTCCCTGAACGGAGAGTTTTCTAACTTTTCCGCTTAGGAGTTCCCATGAACCCTTTGCTTTTTTCTGTAGTGAGGACAATACCTGCTGATGATTTTCGGACCGCGAATTTCCCGCATATTCAAACGATAATCTTTCGTACTCCCCTGCCCGAGTAATTAACTGATCACTCATACGAACAAAAACAGGAATGAAACCCGATTTTTTTAGATCGATCGAAGGGTCAATCTTTTCGTTGCCTGACATACCTATCCATGTAAAGAAAAAGAAAGCCGGCAGTTTCATATATAAAAGGTTCATCGCTTAGAAAAACCTTTCAATTCGTCTAATGCTACATTACATCGCAAGATATTTCATAACTTTCGCTTCGAGATCAGAACGGGCATTCTGATCAACTAAGTTTCCTTCCTTGTCAACTAACCACATGGCTGGAATACTGCTAATTCCATGCTCCTGAGCGAGGCTTGTCTTCCATCCTTTTCCATCAAAAAACTGAGGCCATGGCATGTCATTTTTGGAAATAAAGTCCTCCAGCTTACTTTTATCACTATCCAGTGAAATACCAATGATTTCAAAACCTTTGGCATTCATTTCTTCGTAGGTCTTTTTAACGCTGGGAATCTCACGGATACAGGGACCACACCAGGTTGCCCAAAAATCAATAAGGATAACTTTTCCCTTCATTTGCGAAACATCAACTTCACGACCGTCCAAAGCGGTAAACTTCATCTCCAAGGGTTTCCCAAGGGCTTCCCTTTTCTTTATCTCTCCTTTAGCCTGAGAAATAATTCTGAGAATTTGCGGATTAGTCTCATCGAGGGAAGAAAGTCGCTTCAGTATTTTCATACTTTTTTCCTGGTCTGCGGTCATGCGGGCAACCGCATTTAACATCGCGTAGGGCATGTGCTCCTTCGGATAGTCCTTCGCAAGCAGATTACCCACTCTTTCAAGCTCCTTTAATCCCTCGATCCGATCGTTTTTGAGGGCCGCACGAACTTCAGCGTCCATATTTTTAAATACTTCATCGAAAGGAGGCTTTTCTTCCTCTCCATAAGCAAAAGAAGAGAAAACAGAAAGATTTGCCCAGAGGATAGTAGCAACAAGTATAGGAAGGTATGATTTCATACCAAAGGGTACTCAACTTCGGATGAGATATACGAGACTAAACTTTGTTAGTACGAAAAAGAATATTCATACTACTTGTGCAATCCGGTCCTTAAATTTGAACGAGCTAGAGGCTTGCAAGCTTGGATCAGACCCGTAATCCGGCCAGAGCAGCCTGCTTGACCACATTCTCAACCGAGATTCCAAGTTCGCTAAGCACGGTATCACCAGGAGCAGAGAGACCGAAACGGTCAATTCCCACAACAACGCCTTCCAGACCAACATACTTGCGCCAGAGATCAGATACCCCAGCTTCGACCGCCATACGATGACGGAATCCCTTAGGGAGAACAGACTCACGATATTCAGAATCCTGTCGATCAAAACGCTCCATGCAAGGCATAGAAACCACACGAACGGAATTTCCAAGTTGAGTGGCCGCTTCCAAGGCGACGGATAGCTCACTGCCTGATGCCAAAACAATCAATTCCAACTCCTCCGTCTCTTTTCGTGCAATGTAGCCTCCTTTGAGAACGCCTTCGCGACGATCTGAAACGGCAATCTCATTTAAATTTGGTACATTCTGACGGGTAAGAATGAGTCCTGTAGGGCCGTTTGTTCTTTGTAGTGCGGCTACAAAAGCACCAGCCGTTTCCTCAGGATCAGCAGGGCGAATAACATCCAAGTTCGGAATTACCCGTAAACCACTGACTGTTTCGACCGGTTGGTGAGTGGGTCCATCTTCTCCGACCGCCACCGAATCATGTGTCCAGATATGAAAGATTGGTAAATTCGTAAGAGCTGAAATTCGTACGGATGGACGCATATAATCGGCAAAGACCGCAAAAGTCGCACCGGATGGACGAAATATCCCATAGTATCCGATACCATTAACAATGGCACCCATGGCATGCTCTCGAATACCGAACAGCATATTGCGACCCTCATGGTTATCAGCAGTGAAATCGCCCACTTCTTTAATATAGTTCTTGGTAGAGCCATGAAGATCGGCAGAGCCGCTGATAAGAAGAGGCATGGCTTTCGCGAGATCATTTATAACCTGACTGCCAGCTGCTCGAGTGGCGACCTTTGCATCTTCCGCAAATACTTGGACATTATCCATCAGGTCTGCGGGAACTTCACGATTAAGCCCTGATGCGAGAAGCACTGCTTTTTCAGGATTGGCAGCCTGCCATGCGGAAAATATTGCATTCCATTGCTGGCGGTTTTGTACTTGCTCTGCCTTGTGTTGCTCAAAGAAGGAATGTACTTCATCAGAAACATAGAAGGTTTCATTAGGAAGACCAAGGCCCTGTCGGGCAGATTCTGCAAACTTTGCACCACCTTCGCCATGCCCCCCTGCAGTGCCGGCAACTTCGGGAATACCCTTGGCAATAGTGGTTTTTACTTCGATAAAAGTGGGTTTCCCAGTTTGATTTCTGGCGTGGGAAAGAGCATCTGCAATCGCTTGCATGTCATGTCCATCCTCAATGCGAATGCAATTGAATCCATAGGCAGCAAAGCGATCGATCACACTTTCACTTTGGGAAGCATCGGCCATCGCATCTAGGGTCACATCATTGGAATCATAAATGATGGTCAAATTATCAAGAGCAAGGTGTCCGGCAAGAGAAGCAGCTTCAGCCGCTACCCCTTCCTGCAAACATCCATCTCCTGCTAGGACAATAACCTGGTGATTAAAAATTTCATGTGCAGGGGTGTTGAAGTGAGCGGCTGCCATTTTTCCTGCCACGGCCATACCCACGGCATTTCCAACTCCCTGTCCAAGAGGTCCTGTTGTGCATTCTACCCCGGGTGTTTCCTCAAACTCGGGGTGTCCAGGAGTTTTACTATGCAATTGACGGAAATTTTTGATTTCCTCAATGGGTAGATCAAATCCGGCAAGATGTAACCATCCGTATAGGAACATACTTCCATGACCCGCGGAAAGGACAAAACGGTCGCGGTTGATCCACTGGGAATCACTCGGGTCGACTTTTAAATCCTGTCCAAAAAGAACAGCCCCTACCTCTGCGGCTCCAAGTGGAAGGCCTAAGTGTCCTGAGGAACAGGCGTGAATAGCGTCTATGGCCAACCCGCGTGCTTGATCGGCTGCATTTTGAAGAATTTCCTGATTTTGCATATGATTAAATAATAAAAGGGAGAATAAATTTTTCTACCAAATATAGTACCCCAATGGCGAGAATTTCTTATACAACTAATTAAACATATCAGAAATTGATTCTTGCAGTGATGTTTTTGCTTGAAGACAAGCGTAGAAAAGATTTTTTTATTTGATACACAAATTTATATTTGTGTTTCGCTAAGAGATTTTAACTCGTATGCAAACCCTTACCCAATAGCCCATCAATGACTGATAATTCTAACTCGGACATAATGATCGAGACTGAAGGTCTTAGTAAGTATTACGGAGATTTTATTGCCGTAGAAGACCTCAGCTTCTCTATTAAACGCGGAGAAGTCGTCGCTTTTCTTGGACCAAATGGAGCAGGAAAAAGTACGACAATGAAAATGCTCACCGGTTATCTTGCCCCTTCTGCTGGAACTGCAAAAGTATGTGGGTTGGAGGTTGCAGAAAATCGTGATGAAGTTGCCAACCGCATCGGATACCTGCCGGAGAATGGTCCTCTTTATGAAGAAATGACACCACTTTCTTTGCTCAACTTTTTCGGAGATGCTAGAAGCATTGCTTCAGATAAAAAAGCCGAGCGAATTGAACAAGTTATTGATCAATGTGCTTTACATACCGTCCTCAACAAACCCATTGGAAAGCTTTCCAGAGGGTTTAGGCAAAGAGTTGGTATGGCGAATGTATTACTGCATGAACCTGATGTTCTTATTATGGACGAGCCCACTGCAGGGCTAGACCCCAATCAAGTTCTCGAAGTTCGCAAAACAATAAAGGGTTTAGGTAAAACCATTTTACTTTCAACTCACATCTTGCAGGAAGTCCCTGAAGTTGCCGACCGAATAATCTTAATCAACCATGGTCGTCTTATTTTTGAAGGCACACCTGAAGAATTACAAAGTGAAGCATCATTAGATACATGGTTTAATCGCCAAACTATCGATGCTGCTTAAGCCTAATATTTTAATATAGTATCTATTTTTTAGAATTCATGAACAAGAATGCAATTTTTGCCGTTTTCAAACGAAACCTCGCCTCCTACTTTGGCAGTCCCAGCGGATATGTATTTATTTGCGCGTTTCTTCTAGCCAGTGGTTTGGCCGCATTTTGGCCACAAGAGTTTTTTGATTCCAACTTGGCTAACCTTGATCAGCTCAATAAATTTTTGCCTGTTATTTTATTAGGATTCATTCCCGCAATCACAATGAGTATTTGGGCTGACGAAAGAAGACAGGGGACTGATGAATTACTTCTTACGCTTCCCGGAAGTGATTTTGATGTGGTATTGGGAAAATATCTGGGGGCAGTTGCTATTTTCACCGCTTCAATTGTCATCTCCCTTCTTTCTAACTATTATGTCCTCAGCCAACTTGGTAATCCTGATTTCGGACTTCTTTTCTCCACTTATGTCGGTTACTGGTTTGTTGGTTTAAGTATGCTTGCCATCGGAATGGTTGCATCATTTCTGACTGCAAATTTAACCGTTGCATTTGTATTAGGTGTAGCATTCAACGCCCCAATTGCTTTATTACCGGAATCTGATTGGTGAATCGCTTACAACTTTCTCGACTTCAATCGCGTGATTATAAGCCTTTCCGGAACAGCGTTCTTTGTGGGAGTGGCTTTTGCAATGCTTTATCTTTGCTCAATACTCATTGGCAGGAGGCATTGGGTAGGCAGTCAGAAAGGCTCTTACAAAATCTACCATTATTCTGTCCGAGTAGTTGCAGCAGTGTTAATTGCTTTTGGGCTTACTCAGTTTTTTCGCTATAATGATGTTATAAGAATTGATTCTACTGAAGAACAACTCAGTAGCCTTTCATCAGGATCGATCAGCGTTCTCAAAAATCTAAATTCACAAGTTGAAATTGACGCCTTTGTATCTCCAGCTGATGCAATGCCTGAGCAATATGTACAAACTCGTATAAATTTACTTACTGCTCTGAAAGAGATTGATCGGGAAAGTAAAAATGTTCTCGTAAAAGTTCACGAGATCACACCTGAAGATAATGCATCAGTCACTGCGGAAAAATACGGAGTTGAAAATCAAAACGGTGTGAATCCACCACTTTTTGTTCAGGAAGATGGTCGCTTTATGCCATGGCAGAAAGATTTGTATCTTGGGCTCGTTTTTAAAGGAAATGGTTCACAACAAACAATTCCATTTCTTTACAAAGGACTTCCCGTTGAGTATGAAGTTATGAGAACACTCAGTGCAGTCGGTGGTTCAGTTTCCAAGAAAAAACTTGGCGTTTTTGCAACTGATGCCCCATTACTGGGTTCTGGTGGAATGGGGATAATGGGATTCAATATGGGCGGAGGTTCACCTGCCTGGCAGGTTATTAGTGAGCTCCGCAAACAGTATGATGTTCAGGAAGTCACTGGTGGAAAGATTTCTAAAAATGACTACGATGCCCTACTTGTTGTGCAGCCAAATAATTTAGATAACCAAAAGATGGATGACCTTATTGCGGCTATAAAGTCTGGCATTCCTACTGCTATATTTGAAGATCCCTTACCCTTGATTCAGGGTGGTCTTACTGGAACTTATGATCCTAGACGTAACAATCAAGGCGGTGGTGGTCCAGGTCAACCTCCACCACCTGCACCCGAGAAAGGTGATTTAAACAAACTATGGGATCTTTTAGGAGTACACTTTAATGTTAATCCTAAGGATAGAATCACAGCAATAATCAAAGTTTTTAATGAACTTCGAATCAATGCGAATCAAAGCATTCCTCAATCCTGGCGTAAACTTCCTCAAGTTGCCAGTTTTTTTGCTAAGATAGACGAGCTGGTTAAAAAAGCATCAGAATTTGATGCACGAGTGAATGCGAATGCACCACTATCATCAAGCGAATGGGATAGTCTAAAGCTAGATGAATTACGCAAAACAATTCAAGAGCTTGATTACAACCATCCAATAAGAAATTCTATAGAGCAACACTTGCTCTCTAATGTGGAAACTCGCTTAAATGGAATGGGTAAACGAATAGTTCGAGATCCTTACAATCCATTCCCCAAGATTCCAAGATCTGAAAACTTTCCTGATGAGTTTGTATATGTTGGAGGACTTCCGAATTCTTTTGGTAATGGTCCTGAAACATCAGAGCTACAGTACTGCTTATTTACCTGTCCGGGTTCCATCTACCCGAAAGGTAACTCTGCCTTAACTTTTAAACCCCTTTTGTCAACTAGAGGAGGCAACTTGGCTGGGACGACTTCCATTGATAATTTCTGGACTGGTGGGGTTTTTGGAAGCCCAAGAAGATTTAACCCTCAGCGCACACTGTATTCCGGAAATGGGAATGCGGAGATTTTGGCTGCGAATATCACTGGCCCAGTAGAAGATGGTAACCAAACTAATAACATGAATGTTATTTTAGTAGCGGATGCAGATGTACTGGCCGATCCCTTTTTTAATATCCGCAGTCGTGGCCCAGACTCTGACTTTCCCTTGGATGTTGATAATGTTACGCTTTGCCTAAATCTTGTTGATAGCCTAAGTGGAGAAAACAGCCTTCTAGACATTCGGAATCGGAGACGACTTCACCGCACTCTTGAAGAGTTCGAAAAAAGTATCGAAGAGGCTAGAGAAGTTGCAACGCGTACCATTAAAGATGCAGAACAGTCTATTCAGCAAGTCTTACAAGAAGAAAACCGAAAGCTAAATCAGGCACTCGCCGAAGTTCAAGGCAGTCAAGGTTCAATGACCCAAGGACAGTTTATGCAGGTTTTACAGACCGAAGCTGGGAAACTGCAAAAAAATCTCGCAAAAAAAGAAAGAGAACTTCGCAAGGAAAGTAGTGCAAAGATCAAAGATGCAGAGCGAAAGAGAGATAGAGAAATAAAAGCAAAGCAGGAAAGTATTCAAAGACTATCAGTTTTTCTACCCCCTTTGCCCCTTTTAATCATCGCTTGTATTGTATTTTACAAAAAGAGAAAAGCAGAGATTCAAGGTGCCTATTCATCAAGAGTAAGGTCTTAACCAATCTCGAAATCAACTTTCTTAATAATTTTTGATGAACTAAGTCATGAACGAAAATAGTAAAACCATTCTTTTTGTAATCGTAGCCGCCGCCGCAATCTCCTTGGCATATTTCACTGCTCCAGAAGCACGTGACCCAAGTGCACAAGGCAGCAAGATGGGGCAGGCACTTTTTGAAAGTTTTGATCCAAGATCCGCCACCGGAATTGAAATCGTTGAAGTGGATGAAGAAAACATTGCATCCAAAACGTTGGAAGTTTCTCAAACTGAAAGGGGGTGGTTTATCAAAAGACCAGGTAAAGCGGACTATCCAGCTAACGCAGATAATCAGGTGAAAAATGTTTCTTCTATCCTTTTTGATCTTAGAATTATAGATCAAGCAGGAGAGGGAGCCGGTGAACATGCTAAATTTGGTGTCCTCGATCCAACCAAGGCTAATCCAAGCGAAGTTGGTGTGGGTAAAATGATAGCACTAAAAAATAACACTGGATCGAATCTTGCCCAACTTGTGATTGGAAACGAGGTTGAAGGCTTGTCTAATACTCGTTTCGTTCGAAAACCAGATGAGAATGCCGTCTATCGAGTTGAACTTGAAAATGTGAATGATGTAACAACCAAATTTGTCGATTGGGTAGAGAAAGACTTTCTTGATCTCGATAAATGGAATATCAAACAAGTAACTTTCGATAACTATGAAATTAAGGATGGAAGGATTGAATCCTCTGCTAAACAAATTCTTGATTACAACAATTCTGAGTGGAATCTAATTGGTTCATCACTTGGCGAAAGTGAAGAGATCAACAAAGAAAAACTGGATGACATGAAGGATGCTTTCGATGACCTTGAAATCATTGATGTAGAAAAAAAACCCGAGATTCTTGCTTCCAGTTTACGTAAAGGGAGTGAATTCGTAGATGCGAACAATATTCAAGAACTACAAAATACTGCAAACTCCCTCATGCAGAAAGGTTTTCGTCCAGCCAATGAATTAGGAGCTGATGGCAAACCACTTTCTTATCCGAATGGTAAACCCAAGCTCAAGGTCGTCTCACAAAAAGGTGAAGTTTTGGTAGGAATGAAAGACGGAGTAGAATATGTTCTACGTTTTGGCGAAATCTACCGAGGACCAGAAGACGATGAAAATTCGAGTGGAGATAGTCGCTACATCTACGCATTTGCGAGGGTAAATGAAAATCTCTTAGACCAACCTGTTTTGGCACCAGTTCCTTCTCCACTTTTACAACCCGTCAGTGATTCCAACAATTCTGCAGTCCAAGATAGCAATGGGACCAAAGGGGCAAATGGCTCAAAAGGTAAAGAGGGCGAACCTTCAGTTCCTCCGATTTCCCCACCCGGACCTCCTCCAAATTTCACACCTCCTTCTGCCCCTCCCAGCATCACCCCCCCTCCTCCACCCAGCCCTAATTCTGGTGGGGTTGAAAATGAATCCAATTCTTCGGTTGAGTCCTCCGTCGATTCCTTCGCAAAAAAGAAAGCCGATCTTGACGCAGAAATTGCAAGAATCAAAGCTTCTAATTTACAGATTCAAAGAGAATACCAAGACAAAGTTTCAAAGGCACAGGCAAGAGTTAAGGAACTTAATGAGAATCTCGCCGATTGGTATTATGTGATTTCTAATGAAGTGTATCAAAAAATACGTTTGGATAGATCCGATTATATCTCTGTTAAAGAGGAAGAAAATGGAGACAAACCAGATGAAATCAAAGCTTCTCATATTCTCATCTCATATAAAGGTGCAGATCGTGCGGATTCAGATATCTCTCGAAGCAAAGATGAAGCCAAGACAGAAGCAGAACGGCTCCGTAAATTGATCGTTGAAGAAAATAGTGATTTTGCTGAGATTGCCCAAAAGCACTCAGACGGACCAAGTAGTAGCAAAGGTGGAGACCTTGGAAAATTTAAGTTTGAAGTAATGGCAAAACCATTTTCAGAGGCAGCTTTTGACCTAAATGTTGGTGAAGTTTCTGAAGTTGTCGAAACTGGCTTCGGATTTCATGTAATCAAAAGAACCGAATAAAATTTAAATTATATCTTTCTTAAAGCCTTCCTTTTGACTAAAGGAAGGCTTTTTTCTTTCATGGACTATGATAGTCCGATAGGTTTTTAGACTTCAATGGCCATTCCATTTATCAACCGCACAAAAACTCCTATACACTCTAGGATATTATCTGATGATGCAACGCGTCTAAGGCTTAAATATGACACTTATTATCATATTTTTGAAAAACAAGAAGGCACTAGAGTTTGGAAAGACGGCAAAGAGTTTATCATGCTTTCAAGTAATGATTATCTCGGATTAACGCATCACCCCAAGATCAAGGAAGCGGGAAAAGAGGCCATTGAAAAATGGGGCGCTAGCACCACCGGTGCTCGTTTGGCAAACGGCGGAAGGATTTTCCATCGCGAACTGGAAGAAGAACTTGCTGAATTTGTTGGAAAAGAAGCATGCCATGTTTTTTCAGCTGGCTATCTCGCTTGTGCCTCGGCTGTTACAGGATTTGCAGATCGAAAAGATGTATTATTTGCAGATAAAAACTTACATTCATCTCTGTGGAGCGGAATAAAATTAAGTGGTGCACGCTGTGAGAGATTTTCCCATAACCAGCCCAGTCATCTAGAGGAATTACTGAAATATGAGGAGAGAGATATCCCCAAAGTTTTTGTTCTCGAAGGAGTTTATTCGATGGAAGGTCATATAGTCAGACTTCCCGAATTCATAGATTTAGCAAGAGAGTATGATGCATTTGTGATAGTGGACGATGCACATGGTTTTGGAGTTCTTGGCAGAGATGGAAGAGGAGTTTGCAGTCACTTTGGTCTTACTGACGAAGTTGATGTGATATGCTCAAGTTTTTCGAAATCGCTCTCTGGTTCTGGAGGTTTTGTGGCAGCTAGTCAGGATGCCATTAACTACATGCGGAGTCATTCCAAACAAACTATATTCTCAGCTGCTATTTCTCCTGTCGCCTCAGCCTGTGCTCGTGCTGCGCTCACGGTCATAAAAGAAGAAACTCAACACCGCATTCGTCTCTCCAAGAACCTTGAACGTTACAGGAAGATCTTAGAGGAGCTAAATTTAGATATTTGGGAAAGTGAAACACCAGCCATTCCAATCGTTTTAGGAGAAAAAGAGAAAGTATATTATTTTTGGAAAGCCCTTTTAGATAAAGGAATCTATACGATAATTTCAATTGCACCGGGGGTGCCACCTGGGAAGGATCTTATCCGAACTGCAATCTCCGCTTCCCATACGGAAGAAGATCTAGACCGTATTGAAGAAGCAATGCATTTCGCAAAATCTAAGATTTAAGAACTTCTCAGGCATTTGATTCGAAAGTAAATTAAAATAGCCTCCATCCACCTAAATAAATTAGTTGCGAATGGTCTTGTAAGACCTCGGAAGATATAAGTTTTAGCATGTAAAACCTGATCTCTCACCGATTCATTTTTAATTATGTCCTCTTTCCACAAACCCAGCAGTATCTCGGAGTTGCGGTTGTTAAATAGTTTTCTGCCTTCAGTAGCTCCTTTTACATGATAAACTACACTATCGTGGACGACATAATTTGACATTCCATCGCGATTGTATCTAAGGCAAAGATCAACATCTTCACAACCATTAAGAAAAACTTCATCAAAACCGTTCATTTCAAGAAATTTTTTCTTTTTCACCAAACAACAGGCAGCCGTGACTGCACTCCACTTTTTTACTTCACCTTTAAAAGAGTGCCTAAAAAAACCCTGACCATAATGCCGGGGATTACCCTGAGGGGCAAAGACAACTCCCATATGATCAAATTTTTTGGTGAAAGCCAACTTTTGGACATTGCCCACCACCCCAGCATCTTTCTTTTTTTTGAATACTTCAACCATGGGAAGTAACCAATTTCCCTCCACAAAAACATCATTATTAACAAAACATAAGTACTCCCCTTTGGCATTATTGGCTGCCAGATTATTATTTTTGGCAAAACCCTTTTTCTCATTATTAAAAAAACACCTGTAGGGATATTCTAATTTTTTCAAAAATTCTACTGTACCATCTTGGCTACTATCATCGACTATCAAAATTTCATAGGATAGTTTGTCAGACAATGTATGTTTAAGTGCAGATAAACATTTCTTCGTGTAAGCAAGTTGCTCAAAAACAGAAATAATGATGCTGACCAAAGGATCATTCATTTGTGATGATGGCATTTAGAAAAATTTTACGAAGAGAACGGGCTGTATTTTTGATATCAAATCTCTTCTTACAATATAATTGGGCCTTTTTTCTCATACTGATAAAAGTATCAGGCTTATTCGCGAATTCCTCAAGTAATTCAACCCATTCTCTCGGTCTTCTCGGATTTATTTCATAACCTGAAACTCGATCTACAAATGCTTCTGATGCTCCAGCATAGTTGGATGCTAGAATCAAACATCCTGCAGACATTGCTTCAGGAATAACATTAGGAATTCCATCACGATCACCCTTCGAATCTATAATCCCAGTAAACAATTTTACATCTGCCTCCAAGAAAAGTTCTCTAACTTCATCTTCTCTTTTGGAACCAAGGAGAAAAACCTTCTTTGATAGACCGTATCTTACAATCTCTTCACTTAACTTTCCATGTAATGGTCCAGAACCTACTATTTTCATTTCAAATTCACAATTATTCCTTTGACTCAAGTCGTGCAGGATTCTCAAAAGAAAAAAGTACCCTTTTTTCTCTACCAAGCGTCCCACACTAATTAGCTTAATAAAGGCATGCTTTTTTAGCTCAAAAGATTTTCTTGCCGGCCAATATGAAAGCCCTCTCTGAATTAAATGTATTTTTTCTTTTGGTAATCCCATTGCATGTAATCTACGAAATGAGGATTTAGAAGAAGTTCGTATAAAAGCCGCATACTTAAATTTTTCTATAAGTAACCAGTCTCCGCCTCTTCGGAACAAATCATAGGCATGTGCTCCCATACTAAATGGAGTATCTGTGAGTCTACTTAATGCAAAGGTTGCAGTGGCAGGCATCGTAGCCCAGACTCCATGAAATAGATCATATTTTTCGTTCTTAAGTCTTTTCGCTTCTACGAGAGCGAAACCTAAACCTAAAAATGTCTCATTCCAGTTTTGTAAATTTGGACATGGACGATTCCAAAGAGCACTGAGTATTTCACGAAAAGCAGTCGAATTTTTCCATGCCCAGTATGGCAACCAGTAAATCAACATACTCAGTTTCCATAAGCAAAATCTTCTAATTTTAATATTTTGCCACTCTGCTTCACCACCCCATATCGAGAAGATTTCGGGTTGAATACCCAATTCTATAAGTGCTCTTAATTCCCTTCTAACAAAGGTCTCTGTTGGTCTGGGAAAGGTAGCGTAAAAAAAAGCTAACTTCGGCAATGTTTTCAGTTATTCGGCTTAAAATAATTCGATCTTTGGATATTTAATTTGTTAATCTGGAAGACAAATTGTTTTTCTTAGAAGCATCTTTATCATCCGAAGAGGAACCGTTTCGGCCATTCGTATTATCTGACTTCTGGTCACTGACTTGGGTTTCGCTTTGTCCGTCAATTACTGGAAAGTAGTCAAAGGCAAGTTTTATTTCTTCGGCAGTTGCAGTTCTTTGGCCTTCTACAGAAATTTCCCCCTGAAAACTTGCCAAAGGATGGCGGACTCGGTTTACTTTGACCTGCATTTCTAGTTTATCGCCAGGTTTACAAATACGACGGCACTTAACTCCATCACATGAAGTAAAAAATATAGTCGATGGATCGACTTTTTCCGTTAAAAATTCAGATTCTCCTTTGAGCAAATAAAACACGCATAATTGCCCTAGTGCTTCAATCATTATGGACGCAGGAAAAACTGGGTTTTCCTTAAAATGTCCTTCAAGAAAATATTCATTGCCAGAGATTTTGTAAGATGCACTTGCGTTATCCTCATTGATAGAAACTGTTTCAAGAAACAAAAACGGCTCACGGTGAGGCATCAGAGAGGCAATTTCCTCAATTCTGTAAGTCTTTGATCTCTTGGGAGGTGCTTCTCCCATTGCTTTTGCATTAAGGTATGCTTTGACATCACCGATCGTGCGTAAGTCTCTTAACTCTTCGTTATCTATGCTAACTTCCAAGGTTTGCTCAACAAGCATAACAATTTCGAGCATGGTTAAAGAATCCATACCTAGATCCTCATACATTCTCAAAGAATCATCACTATCTGAAAGAATCTGTCTTTGATCTGGTTCTAAATGACGGTCAATAATTCCAAGAACAATTTTCTCAACTTGATTAATGTCCTTATTTTTTCGAAAAAGAAGTGCAGACTCATAAGTTCCTGGAGGACATCTTTTTAAAAGTTCCTTAAGGTCCTCTTCGACAGAAGATTCTGATTCAGTAGTCATTTTGATTAGGGGTAAGATTTTGATCGTGACTTAATGTTCGATCAGTTATGGTAACATTAATAATAATTTGATGGAAAATCTAAGTACAGGCAAACCAAAACCCGTAATCCTAACCTGTGCCCAACCCACCGGGGTTCTAACTCTGGGAAATTACCTAGGAGCCGTTAGAAATTGGTCGGAAATGCAAGATCTTCACGAATGCTTTTTTGGCATCGTAGATTTACATGCTATTACAACTCCAACGAAGCCCTCTCTTCTCCGAAACTATGTCTATCAGTGTGTAGCACAATATATTGCATGTGGTTTAGATCCTGCAAAGTCTAACCTTTTTGTTCAATCACATGTTACTGGTCACACAGAACTTGCATGGATCCTTACATGCATTACTCCTATCGGTGAACTACAAAGGATGACACAATTTAAAGATAAAGCCTCAAAACTTGGGTTTCAAATATCCGATACTGAGGTAAAAGAAGAAATTAAGTTTGAACACCAAGGAGCTAGAGCACAGGCATCAATAAATGCGGGATTACTATGTTATCCTGTGCTGATGGCTGCTGATATTCTACTCTACAATGCTGATCTCGTACCTGTTGGAGAAGATCAAAGGCAACATTTGGAACTTTGTCGAGATCTTGCCCAAAGATTTAACAATTTGTATTCCGAAACCTTTACAATTCCTGAACCCTATGTACCAAGTACAGGTTCTCGAATTATGTCTTTAGCCGAACCTACAAGAAAAATGTCAAAATCGGATGAGAATGAAAAAGCTACAATCTTTATCCTCGACGAACCAAATCGAATAAAGAAAAAGATTGCCGCTGCCGTCACCGATTCAGATTCAGAAATCAAATCATCTCCTAGAAAGCCAGGTGTCAGCAATCTTCTTACAATTCATTCATCCTTGTCTGGCAATTCAATTCCTGAGCTTGAGGAGTACTTTAAGGGCAAAGGATATGGTCAGCTTAAATCTGATCTTACTGAGATGGTTTCAGAATCTCTTGCTCCGGTAAGAGCTCGATACAAGGAATTGATTGAAGATAAAGCCTATTTAAATTCTGTTCTCGCCGATGGTGCTAAAGCAGCACAGAAAAGAGCTTTCAAAATTCTTTCAAAAACATACCGAAAGGTTGGGTTCCCAGAAAGAGAAAGACACTAATTCTTTTTTATCCTCTTATTTTTCGCTTGGTTCTTTTGAGTATTTAACTCATTAAAATAATAGGCGGATTTTATTTGTGATGGATTTTGATGACCAAAATGAAGAACATGAAGGATTGCCCAAATGGCCATTCCTTGCTTCTTCGTTATTTATCTTAACCGGTGCTCTTGGGTATGCATACTACCATTACCACCAGACGGGAATGCTTGAGGTTTGGCAACTTCTAGTATGCATTCTGGCATCAGGAATAGCCTCGCTACTTATTTGCTTACCCTTTCTGCTTGAACAATCCCTTCAGCTTTGCCTTCAAACAGCCAATCGCAAGGATGATGAACTCTTTCGTAAGGTATATTTTGATTTGAAGGAGCTACGTAATGATATTGAATCTTTATCAGTGAAAACTGATAAGGTTCCGACCCTTGTCGATAAAATCATCTCGGATTCTCTTAATGACAAAGAAGACGATGACAAAATTTCTAAATTTCTTTTAGAATTTAAAGAAGAACTTGCCCTGAAACTTGCACGACTGGAAGAGCTTGCTCTCCAAGAACCAATCCCGGTTGAACCAGATCCAGGAATCTCAAATGCAAATAAGTCCCTCGAAGATCTTACCAAGTCAATCAGTTCAATTTCCAACAAACTTAACGAGCTAAATCACCAAATTGAAAAGCTTCCCAAAGATTTCCCTGAGCCTGTAATACAAAAGATAGAATCCAATCCTGACCTTACAAATACTGAATTTACTTCTGAAGAAGATATTATAACCCGAACAGACGAAACCGACAAAAAGCAAACTCCAACCGATGAGACTGTAGAATTAGAAGGCATTCAACTGAATGATGATTCGGAAGAATTAATTGATAATATCGATATAGGCGAAGATCCAATTGAATCATCAGAACCAGAAAATTTAGATAGTCCAAGGGAAGAATTTGATAACCTAGAAGTGGAAACACCGGTAACAGAAGACTTGTTATCTGAAGAACCTAATGATGTAGAAAACCCCAAAGAAGAAAAACCTGACAATTCTGATGTTGAAGAGGAACAGGTGGAAAATCCTGAAGAACTTGATCTTGGTTTACCAGACCCGGAGGAAACTCTACGTAAGGTTGATGCTTTGCTGTCGGGGTCCTCACCCACCCCAAAGGATCCTAAAGCAACCACTGAAAAAGGTGTTGAAGAAAAAAATAATTCGCAGATTACTTCAGTCGTCGCCAATGTAATGATCGGAATCGGCAATAAACCTTATGTTCGAGGAGAAGGTCCGGGTTTAAGTTGGGAGGAAGGCGTTGCCATGAATTTCGTGGAAATAGGAAAATGGGCTTGGTCTCCATCCAGAAAGAATGCCTCTTTAACCATACAAATTTATAGAAATGATGAAGATCCGGATAAAACTGGAAAACATGAAATCAAACCCGGAGAGAAATTCGAAATAACACCAGAATTTTAATTTTCGAAGAGTGGGCTTGTGTAGATACCTTTTTCAACCATTTTTCTCACAGCATCTCGAACACTTTCCCTGTCCTCCTTGTAGGTAACCCCCATCCAAGTACATGAGGCTGGAAAAACTCTGACTGTATTATTGCCTGACTTGATCCCCCTATCTACAGCGGCAGGCAAATAAAATTCAGTATTTAAATCACCCTCTTTTATTTCAGTTAGAAATCGAATAAGTTCCATTTCCAGAAGCTCAAAAACACTGGAAGGAAATCCCCATACATTCATCGAAACAATTTCTGAACCGACCAGCATACCCTTAACTTCTAGACTATTAAATCCTGCTAGCGGATCTCCACCAATCTTAGTCCATTCTTCCACAGATACTAAAAAACCATTTGATTCCTTGCAAATTCCTCGAGAAACCACACCGTGCTTGGAAAGAGTTTCGGAAAGACGAAAACCAACCATAGTAAATAGATTTTGCTTTCCATTAACAGCTGCCATTTGAGCAAATGATTGCATGAGTTCTTCAAATGTTTCTTTTCCGTAGTAATCATCAGCATTGATTACCGCAAATGGTGAATTTTTAAGGACATCCCTTGCCGACCATACCGCATGCCCCGTGCCCCAAGGTCGTTCTCTCTTTTCGGGGCAACTAAATCCAGCAGGTAGATCTTTTTTATTTTGATAGGCATAATCCACCTCAATTTTTTCTTTGTACTTATTACCCACCTGTTCCTCAAACTGTCGATGCATCTCTTCACGGATCAAAAAAACGACCCTTGTAAATCCTGCTTTATAGGCGTCATAAATCGAATAGTCCATTAGTGTCTCTCCGCTTGGTCCAATCCGTTCCAATTGCTTAAGGCCCCCGTAGCGGCTTCCAAGACCTGCTGCGAGAACTAGTAATGAAGGAGACTGTTTGTTTTTAGAAATCATTCCGTAAC
>Ga0163109_10000666_pt1 | contig 27305 bp, 21 predicted proteins | sample CRUFie1St13metaG_FD_108704 | JGI IMG/M metagenome (GOLD analysis project Ga0163109, IMG submission 108704) | Marine microbial communities from the Costa Rica Dome - CRUD Field 142mm St13 metaG | ecosystem: Environmental > Aquatic > Marine > Oceanic > Photic zone | place: Costa Rica: the Eastern...
CAACACGGGTTCCGCGGCCCCCGCCTCCGCCGATGGCCTTAATGATGATCGGCCCATCAACACTGTCAAAGAATTCGTTTGCCTGCGCTAGGGTGACGGCGTGATCAATGCCGGCAAGCACGGGGACACCTGCTCGACTGGCTGCCCGTCTTGCGGCTCCTTTATCTCCAAACAGGGTTAGGTGCTCCACACTGGGTCCGATGAACGTTAGCTCTGCGTCGAGACAGGCGGCGGCCAAATCGGCACGCTCCGACAAGAAACCGTAACCCGGGTGGATCGCGTCGCAGTTACTTGTTTGAGCCGCGAGTACTATCTGCTGGATATCGAGGTAGGCCTCCGGACCTTCACCAGGAATTAAAACGGCCTCGTTAGCCATCTTGGTATGCAGGCTGGATTGATCGTCGCTCGAGTAAATAGCAACGGTTCGAATACCCATATCCGCTGCAGCGCGAGCAATGCGGATCGCTATCTCACCACGGTTCGCGATTAAAATTCCTTGAGACAGCATAACCCCCCCCTACTGGTATCGTTAAATTTCTGTCGTACGTCCCTGTGATGGTTTTCGCTATGAGGATCAGTCGCTACTGCAACTTAATTCGTGGCTTCTTACCAATCACACCGTCCTTATTTAGTTTTTCTAGTTGATTGTCAGATAGTCCTAGAATACCACCTAGTATTTCTCGATTGTGCTGCCCCAACGTCGGTGCTGATGTCTTAATTGGAATCGCCGACTCCCCAGGTCTCCAGGGCGCGCTCGGGTGGGGTTGCTCACCCATAAACGGATGCGACACAAATTGCATGTAGCCACGAGCAAGCAAATGTGGGTCGTCCATCAAGTCAGATGCACTGTTAAGCGCAATTGCCGTGATACCTATCGACTGTAGATCGTGCATCATTTGTCGCACACTACCGATGGCAGTCCACTCCTTGACAGAGCAAGCTATCTCGTCGGCCTTGTTCCGGCGGTGATCTAAACTCAGCCCAGCATAAGGTTTAAGCGTCGGTATATGTGTGACGGCTGAACGCCACTGCTCCTCGGTCTCGACCTGAATCAGTATCCAGTCATCGTCACCAATGCATGCAAAGACTCCGTGAATGAAATAGTCGAGGTTGAAATTCCCTCGCCTAGCAGGGGGCTCACCTTCAATCGACTGATGAACCACCCCATGTACCGCGTTAGGTAGCAGACACTCGACCTGACTAAGGTCTACAGCTTGCCCCTGACCGGTTTTCTTTTTATGAAAAAGCGCGGTGAGGAGCGCTGCAGTCCCGTACATACCCGCAATCGCATCGCCAAATGCAACGTGTAACATCGTCGGTGGCTGATCTTCACTACCCTGCAAATGCGGCAGCCCTGATGACTGCTCAACAGTAGAACCATAGGCTCGAAATGTGGACCACGGGCCCGTACCACCAAAGGCGGGCATTGAAACCATTACAAGTTGAGGGTTTTCTTGGCACAGCACCGGATAGTTCAGCTGTAGCTTCGGAAGCACGCCACCTGAAAAATTTTCAATCACAGCATCTGCTTTACCGACGAGACGGAGCAAAAGATCCCTGCCTGCTTTCGACTCAAAATCCAAAGTAACATCGAGTTTGTTGCGGTTGAGATTGATAAATCGGACCTCTTTTTCGGCTCCATTGGAGTTAATCCACTCCTCAGTGGCCTCCCAACTTCGAAACCAATCAAACCGCGTACAACTCTCTACTTTAATGACGGTGGCACCCATATCTGCGAGGTTTCGTGTGGCAAGTGGTCCAGCCCAACCCATAGAGAGATCGACAATCACAAGTCCTTCCAGTGGGCCCTGCGTAATGCCCAAATCAATCTCGTCCAAGCCTTTAGATCGATCGGCGCCCTGAGAATCCTCGACTTTAGAAGTTGCCCGATCCCAAAGTTGGTTGTGAGCACCGAGAGGAGTCGCATCACCACCAAAGACCGGTGGCGTTTCAACTAATCTGAATGGACAGGAAGGTGCTTGAAAGGTCTCGCCCTCGGAACTGTATTCACTGAAAGCACGACGCTCAATATATTGATCAACCGTGAATAACTCTTCCATAGTCGGCACGCGCGCAAGCGGAATGCGCATACCCTGGCCTCGATAGAATAGATCCTTGGCACTGTGCTCTGAGAGCGCTTTCAAGATTCTGGGTTCTATGATTGCCACGTCGTCCAATCTGGCCATACTACTTTTATACTTAGATTCCATAGCAAGATCATCTAGCCCCAGCAGCTGACAAAAAGCTGTCCACTGCGAAGGATTGAGCACAGTGACCCCCAACCAACCATCCTTGCAGGGCCATATACCCAGTGGATAGGTTGGGGCGAACCGGTTGATACCCAGTCTTTTTGTCATTGGCTGGTCATTAAAGCTAATGGCTGCGCCAATATCGGTCAGACACATGTTTGCTTCCCAAATTGAAGCATCGAGACAAAACGCGTCAGACGTCTCCTGCCCCGCGAGCAGATGCCCCAGGAGGAACCCAAGCGATCCGTTAAACGCGCTTAACCCGCCTATGACCTGCGCCTGATAGCCCGTAGGAATAATGGGTGGGCCATCAGTCTCGCCAATGCCGTGCATCAATCCGGTAAGCGCATGGATCGACGCGTCAGAGCCGCGAAAGCCAGCATAGGGGCCGGTCAAGCCATACCAGCTAATAGCGCAGACATTAGTATCAAAGTCATCTGTCGCCAACGACGTTGGCAAGGTTGATAAATCGAGGATTACTAGATCAGCCGCAAGAATAGCCGGATGTGTCAGCACGCTGTCAGTGCAGCACACACTCTGTTTATTAGCATGAAGATAGGCATGGATTGCGCTAGTGCCGTTATCCAGTAACGGCGCAATATGGCGGGTGGAAAAACCTTCCGGCGGCTCTAAATTAACGACCCTAGCCCCATAATCGGCATACAACTTCCCGGCGTAACCACTGGCAACGGTGCCTCCAATATCGACAATCAGGAGATCGTGAAACGGTGATGAATCAATAGGCGCGCGCGCAGTCACTCTAACCCCAGTGTCTTCTTTGACGCTTGATGGCGCATTTAAATGGCAATGGTCTCACCGTTCATACCATCTGATTCACTGCTGGCAAGAAATACGGCAATGTGTGCGATTTCCTCCGGCTGTAAAAACCGGCCCATTGGAATTTGTGCAAGGATGCGCTCACGAAATTCTTCTGGCGGCATACCCTGTGCCTCCATACGTTGCTCTACACCCTTGATGAGGTCGGTCTCCACGATGCCAGGGCAAATGGCATTGATGTTGATACCGTTTTTTGCGTTTTCCAGCGCGATACATCGAGTAAGACCCACGATTGCATGCTTTGAGGTGTTGTAAGCGGCGGAGTTCACGCTGCCTCGCAGTCCGGCCACCGAGGCGACATTAATAACTTTCCCTCGACCTAAATTCTGCATGTGCCGAATTGCGTGCTGGGTTAAATTAAAGACTGAGTACACATTGGTCCTCATAAGCTGATCAAACTCTTCCATTCCGTGATCAGTGAAGGGTTTTCCAATGTGAATGCCCGCGTTGTTAACCAGCACATCAAGGTCTGGGTGCCGCTCTATTGAAAAACAAAATAGAGCATCTATTGAGTCCATCGAACTAATATCAGTTGGGAAAAAAGAGACGTCGACACCGTAAATATCCAGAGCTGCCTTAGCCTTCTTGAGCCCGGCTTCATTAGAAGCAGTGAGTACTAAGTTTGCTCCCTGACTGGCATAAGCCTCTGCGATTGCAAACCCGATACCCCGACTAGCACCCGTGATCAGCGCCGTCTTATGCTCGAGTCGTTTGCCTCCGATCGAGATTGGAGTAGACATCAGGTCCAAACCTCCAAAGTGCTGGCTCTAACAATCTTTCGAGGCAGTCCCAGCTTGAGGCGCGCTCGCTCATGCACGGTAATTTGCTTCATGCCCACTTCCTTGATAACGACTGTTTAATTCGGATGCCCCTCGCACAGTCTGCAGATCTATGTGACGCTAGGCGCCTGCGAGTCCCGGGATCTCGCAGAAGAAATCAGCCTCAACCTTCATACTGACGGCAGAGTTTTGATGACCCGCACCACCCCAATTTGGCATCACCATCGAATACAATCCCACGCCTCCCGCAACCATGACTAGAATATGCTCAGGAGCCTTGAACGCAGGATATTTACCATCAGGGTCGTCGAGGAAAGCTTTTCCAAATTCCCCGCCAAACCGAATATGCTCTGCTTTTAATAGATGTGTGAGCTCCCACAATCGTTTTTGTATCGATTCTCTCGTGTGTCCCGATCGCGTCAGAACATTTGCGTGCTTAGGCCCTAAACAAACCAGCGCCATCCCTGATGCAAAAATGGCGTTATTGGTGGCGATATTGGTAAGTCCAACGGACAAAATGTGCAAAAGCTTCTCCGCATCCTCAGGGTCGTCAGCGTTATCGCTATAAAGGCACGAATGTGGTGCCTCGCAGCCTAAGACTGTGACGACGCTGTCAGACTCATCGAAGCCCAGGCTCGTATGCATGGGCGGGAAGGGGGACTCCTCCTCCGCTTCCGCGAGGCAATACGTAAACTTCCCGGGGTGGCCATGAAGGGCCATGTCAGATATACCCGGGCGCGCACCGCCGATATTTATCAAGCAAAGACGCAGAGCCCGTCCAATACTGGCGTTGGCTCGATGGCCGGGGCCAAGTGCGCCGTAACCGGACGCCACTGGACCACAGGTGTTGCGGGCCGGCCCATTAACGATAATTAAGGGAGCTGTGCAGTGTGTGGTCGCTTGCAATTCTGATAAGTCAAACTCGGGTTGTGCCACGGCTTTAACCGCCGCCACGAGAAGGGGCATGTAGTCCGGCTTGCACCCCGCCATCACGGCGGCAGCCGCAACCTTTTCAACAGTTGCAACGCCCATCAAGGGCCCCAATACACCGAGCACCATGTCGCCATCTAACCCAGTAGCCAAGATGCTTTTGGTCACCCTTTTCACCGTAGGAATGATTACTGGGAGACCATCAGTGCAACCCAAGTCGTGAAGTTGCTCTAACGCCGTCTCCTCGTTTTCAGCCGTCAAAAAGTCAAACATTTTCAAAAGCGTCCAGAATGTCCTCGATGACTTCCTCAGCGATCAGCCCAATATTTTCCTCCCCCAAGCCTGCGATCGGGTGTGGCAATCTCACTCGTGGAATGTCGGGCATCCCCAATGAAGTGGCTACAAACGATCCCTGATCCCAAAAATCTTCGGTGATTAGGGTCACCACGGGAAACCCTCGCTGAGCAATGTTGTATCCGTCACGCACGGTGCCGGTAGTGCAGCTGCCTCAGTGCCCGTAAGCGGCGATTGCGGCATCACAGGTTGCAAAGATGTCGTCGAGCATCCCCTCGCTCGCCGCGACTCCTGCGTTGTTCTTATTCCAAAAATGGGTCTTCACGTTCGGCAGGCGCTCCTCTAGCGCAAGACCCACCTTCTTCATGAAAAGCTCAGAATCAGGGAAGCCATTTGCAAGAAGCGCAACCGCAATGCTCTCACCAGCATCAGAGCGCAAATCGCAAGAAAGGACATACGCCTTTTCTTCGGCTGAAGCCTCGCCTCGGGGATCAACAAATTCAATCACTTTTCTATCTCTCGCTATTTCAATATAGTTAACTATATTTAGATGTGATTATTGAGTAAAGAAGTTTTAGTGTTGGGTCGAAGTCAGTCCGGCCTCATATGTGGTATCGAGTATGCGAGCCAGACGTTACCCAAGTCAGCCTGTGTAGCGGGCCCGCCGGTAGGGAACCTCTACGAACACGTTCAAACTAGAAAGGAGCTAGAAACTGCACTTGCTAAGATCGCTTACAAAAAAGGGAGAAAGCGCTTTGAGAACAACCTTTGAAGTCGGGTCACTCTCAAAATTTGGCTCTAGTGGCTGCAGAAACAGTTTCTGTGTTAGCGGAACTTGGATAGGAGCGTGCAAGCGGGAGCGGGGGCATAAGGCATAACCTATGCTGAGTGATAATTATCTGCCTATTTCTCATTCTGACTGTAAAAATTTGTTCGCAGACTAGTGAGCGAAAGACTTTGAGATGGATCGCAGGAATGACCAGGGACGCCGCCTAGCGGTAGTGTGAGCGACGCGGCACCCACAGTCTTTCTTCATCGTTGCTGTTTAGATCACCCTGTTGGGTAAAGGAGAGAACATTGGACCTAAAAATTGCAGGAAAAAAGGCGCTGATGGCAGGTGGCAGTGCAGGTATGGGACGCGCAACGGCTGAACGATTAGCCGAGGCCGGTGTTGAGCTATATATATCCGCACGTCGCGAGGAAAGACTGGTTAAGGCCGCAAAGGAAATTGCTGAAACCTACCGCGCCACGGTAATACCCATCGTTGCAGACTCATCAACTGACGCAGGCCGGGCCACCTTGTTTGAAGCCTGCCCAGACCCCGATATTGTTGCAATTACAATCAAGCCTCCAGCGCCCAATGGCGACTTTCTACAGGTCACACCTGAAATGTGGCGAGAGTCAATTGAGACGACATTACTAGGCCCCATCGAGATTATGCGCCACTACATTCCGCATATGAAAGATCAGGGCTGGGGTAGGCTTTTAAACATAGCCACGTTTTCTGCAAAGAACCCAATGATCTGGCGCCTCATGTCGGGGCCTGCCAGATCTGCTTTGATTAATTACACAGCGAGCGTCTCTCGAGAAATCGCTAAGTATGGCGTCAACATCAACAACATATTGCCCGGGATGTTTGCAACAGAAGGGTCGGAAGAAAATGCTATGGCCTATGCCGATGCCTTTGGCCTAGAGCACGACCACGAGGTCATTGCAGAGCACTTTCAACAACACAACAAAATTCCGGCTGGCTTTGCGGCGATTGCCGACGATATGGCGCCTATGGCCGCTCTTCTTTGCAGTCCCTTATCACGCTATATCGTTGGCCAAAATATTGTCATCGACGGCGGTCAGCATTACTCATTATTCTGAGTTGATTTTTTAGACTCGCTGGCACAGACCCGTGGTTAACTTATCGTGAAGATGGCGACTGGGAACGAAATGTAGTCTCTACCTGACCCAAATTATCGATTTCGACGCGCACCAGGGAATCGCAGGTGATCGAAATTAACTCTGTGGGAGATCCCGGAATCACTAGCATCCCTTTTTTCAACACCTCATCATTGCTAGACAAAAAGTTAACCAACCAGCGCAAAGATTCGAGGGGGCCTCCCATAATCTCGTCGGCTCTAGAGGACGCAACTAACTCGTTGTTCTGATACACGAAAAAATTTTCGCGCCCGAAGGTCAGCGCCCGGGGTGATACTTTCGTGTCGCCGACGATGAGGCCCGCGTGAACACCACCAGAACAGATAAGCTCTTGCACAGTCGGAGGTTGATGCCAAAACGTATAATCGTGGAGCTCTATTCCCGGGCTGACGTAGCTTATGGATTGAATAAGTTCCTCATCAGAGAGGTCTGTGCCACACAAATCTTGACCTATCTTCAGCACCATCTCTGGCTCAATAGCGCAATGACAATATGCCGTCCAGTCAATCGCTATTGGCCCCCCAGTCACATGAGGAGCAAACAATCTCGCTGAAATGGGCTCAGCAAGACCCAATTGCGAACGTATCGCGCGGCTAGTGCATCCGACCTTGTACCCAACAACGCTCTCACCGCGCGCGATACGTTTCTCGCACACCTGATTCTGGACTTGGTAGGCCTCGGAAATAGCGAGGCGCTTCGGTGACGATTTTTCCAGTCGCCAAACCTTAGTGTAGTGAGCGTTAAAAAAAGCGTCAGCGACAGTCGCTGAGTCATGCTCGTAAGTACAATCTTCGGTAAGGTTCTCTTGTGACAAGTACGATCCTTAACCTCGCGAGATCTTACTTAGCCTCGCAAGCTTACAAAAATGTTAATCAAAGCACTGTGCAGCGAGTGCGAACGCGCGATCGAGCAATGGAGACCTTATATCTGCATGCCGAAGACCCATGATGTCAGTACTAACTCGTTTGATAGGAACGTCCAGCTGTTTCACTTTACCTTTTGCCAACTCGACCGCCATCGCAAGGTGCGGCGTGTGACACAGACAGTCGCTATTGAGAACTAACTCTTTACCCATATGCAGTGAATCAATCGCCACAATTTTAAGTTTGTTTTTCACTAAACTGGGACCCTCGGCCAGTCGCGGATAATGTGGTGTAATGTCGGGCGCATTGGTGTTGAGCATCCAGGGATAAGCTTGAAGGTCTTTGCCAGTTATACGGCGATCAATTCCGGCAAGAGGGTGAGCTGCGGAACAGAAAACGCCAAAATCGCTACGAGTCATTAGTTTAGACATGAGCGACGCGGGTATTTTCCCATTACTAGGGACACTGCCGAATGCTATGTCGATAGTCCCGTCCTCTAAATCAGAAAACATGCTCTCAAAATGGGATTCAGAAAACTCGACCCTTATTGACGGATGATCCTCACTCAGTGCAGAAGTCAATTTCCCAACGAAATCGCTCGAACGTATGTCACCCAGCGCTATTCGAATTCTGGCATCACTGACCTTAAGCTCCGCTTGCGCGAGTCTTAGATATTCGAGGGTCCTTTTAGCGTGCGGATAAAAGTTTTTACCCCTTGCATTCAGAACCATACCTCGACCTCGCCGGTCGAAAAGCGAGACACCTAACTGGTTCTCCAGCCTTTTAATGCTTCCACTCAATCCGGGTTGAGATATGTGTTGGTCGTCGGCTGCCGCGTGCGCGGTCCCTGTCTCTACGAGTGCTACAAAGTGCTTAAGCTGCCTAACATCCATATGACCGTTGTCCCATAGAATTTTTGAAAAACGCCGTGATGACTTTACCTTATAGGGTGCCAAGCCAAATGCCTATGAGTTTCGCGACAATCAAAATGCCGCCTGAACTCATTAGCGTCAAAAGATTTAGGTCCCTCGCGGCTACTACTTATTATTGGTCACTAAAGCACATATGCAAAAAAAAGCCGCCCAAAAAGGCGGCAATGCGGAATACCAAAACGTTCGGACGTATCACTTGTTATAAGTAAATCGGACTCCGATAGTTCTGGGTCGTAATGTCATATGACGATCGTCAAAGAACGTTTGAGGCATGATGAATTGGTATCCGTCCTCATCAAGTGCGTTTTCGGCATACAAGACAGCGGTCCATTTGTCGGTGACGTAACCGACACTCAAATCAACTTTGGTGATCGAGTCGGTATATGCGAAGTTCGGCGAAGGTGCGCCGGTCCCGGGACTAAATGGAAAACCATTTGGCATGGAGTCGGTGTAAGAAAAATCCATTCGCCCGAACAACTCATTACCACTCTGCACGGAATTAGTGAATTGAAGGTGACCTGACACTTGTAGGTCCGGGGAAGTCAATGAAGTCCCTAGCTCCGCTCCTACCATCGTAGCCTCCGCGGCCGTGATAGACGTAATTTCAGCGTTCTGATGGGCAATGCCTAAACCATAATCAAAGAAGTCATTCGGCCGACCTGAAATTTCCAATTCAATTCCTTCGGATTCGGCCTCTCCTGCATTACTAAAAAACGTCGCGCTGTCGCTGACGCGTTGCGCAAAGAGTTGAATGTCATCCCATACCATCTGGTAGACAGCCAAGTTAACGCTGACGGTATCCCACTGCCCTTTCATGCCAACTTCGTAATTCCACATGCTATCGGACTTCGATAACTCAGGAATAACAGTGGGATCGTCGGGATCGATGTTACTAGTGCCTTGTTGGCCATTTATACCAACGGTAAAGGCGGCACGATTGACATCGTTGGCTCGGAATCCCTCCGAAGCGGTTGCATACAGATTAACGTTGTCGCTAGCTTCCCAGGCTAAGCTAAGTTTCACCGTATTAGGCGACACCTTCCCTGGCGCATATTGCCCAGCCATGTAAGGAACTGGCGTAAAGGAATCCGCGCCCATGAAAACCACTGGAACGAGGAAGGCGCCAATGGACATATTCCCACCGGCAGTGCGCTTGTTTTTGATCTCGATTTCGGACGACCTAAACCCTACGGTTGCCTTCACACTATCTGTCAACTGGTATCCCAGTTCGGCGAAAATAGCGGACTCTTTCAAGTTATCCGTTACTGGGCTTCCGTAGATAAACGCATTATCGACACCCATGTAATCGTTACTCAAACCACCGATAGACCCGCCTCTTGCATCGACGAATTCCTGCGACAAGTGCATGACCTGATTTTCCACCACCTCGCGATCTTGGAGATACGCGCCTACAACCCAATCAAACGAAGAGTCAGCTGTTGAAACCATCCTGATTTCTTGCACGAAAGACTCACTCTTGTCTTCTCGAACAAGACCCCACGGAAAAGCTCCGCCGAGGATGGCGCTCAAGTCGGTGTCCTGCAATGGGTCCGTTTTCGAAAAGTTTGTGGAAGACGTCAGAGTCGCAAAATCGAGATCGTAAGCGAGGGTCATGTTATATTTGCTGATCTCCACCTCTACTGTTTCTTGCTTAAAATTGCTTCTCGTATTTTCTCCAAGTTCCGGGTTTATGGTCCCGCCATCATCGGACTCATTGTTCTGATAAAGGTAAGTAAAGTCCGCAGTCAAGCGGTCATTTACCCGCCACCCGATCGCAGCCTTCAATGCATTTGACGAGTAGTTATTTGATGGATTCATGCCAATACCCGTATTGCTGACCCACCCGTCTTCATCGGAAATCGATGCGGACATCCTGAATGCTACAGAGTCACTCAGGGGCACATTCACCATACCCTTATAGCGCTGTCTTAACTCGCCACTCGTCGAGCCAAAATCGGTTGCAAGTTTATAATCTAGCCCACTGGGGTCTGGCTTATTCGAAATAATTCTGACAGCACCAGCCAGGGTGCCAGCTCCGAAAAGAGTGCCCTGTGGTCCCTTCAGCACCTCAACTCTAGCCGTATCAAACAAACCAAAATCCATGTTGACGGTACTTTTACCGTCCTGCATGGGCATTTCATCCAAATATATCGCTACCGCCTTCTGAAGGCCCTCTGTATTTTGGCCCACCGAAATTCCACGCATCTGGAACGTGGGATTTAAGTTGCTCGACGCCTCACTGTAGGTCAGTCCTGGTACCGCATCAGCAATGCCTCTGAATTGCGTGATGCCCTTCGCCTCAATTGTATCGCTGCCCAACACAGATACTGACATTGGCACATCGCGAAGACTCTCCTCCCGTTTGGTCGCGGTAACGACGACCTCTTCCATCACCGGGCCGGTTTGCGCGGTTGCCGTTGTCGCACCTGTCACCCCAATCGCAAGTAAACTTAGGGCCACGATTTGACGGTTTTGTTTTGCTTGAGACTTCATTTTCATTACACACCCCTAAATTTTTATATTTTTAAAATGGTCAGAATTTTCACATAGCGATAGCTATCTACTCCTTCGAGTATGTTGCTTCCAACCAGGGGGTTCCATACGTAATGGCCTATCGATGAATAATGCGATGTTATTGAAAAAGGGGCCGTAAAAACGCACGGTTACCGATACACCGTGGCTGCACTCTTCGCGATTTTTTGCGGCAAAGAGGTAAACTATGTAAATGTAATCGGCGGGTGATACACCCAGAGCAAGGCTGAAAAATAGCTCAGTGTATGTTCACTCGTACAAACTCGCTGCCATCTGCTCCAGGCCTCGAAAAATCTGTGTCTGATTGTTTCGTTTCATCTCGACCATCTTTGAAGAATCGCAATTGCCAATGACGAATTCGTCTGAATGCTTGGCCAATTCGGGTAGGATAGCTGCAGCTGCCTCATCTGCAGTCAATCCCTCAGTCATTAAGCCGTTTTCGGCACCGATAATCGACCCGTCGCCTGTCATGGCATTAGCCACTGCGCCCGTTTTTACTAATCCGGGGATAATCGTACTGACCTTGATACCGTGATAGGCGACCTCGGCTCGCAGCGCGTCTAGAAATCCGATAAGGCCGAATTTCGCGGCGCAATAGGCCGTCCTGAGCGGAACTCCAACCTTACCAGCGACACTTGATGTCCCCGCGATGTGACCAGAGCCCTGGCTAATCATGACGGGTAAAACCTGTTTCGTTAACGCAATCGGGCCGATGAGATTGACTTCCAGCGCTGTACGATAAACACCCAAATTTATGTCCGTACAGAAGTCACGGACCCCCACGCCGGCATTATTGATCAGCAAATCTATTCTAGCGAAGGCTTCCATGACCCGATCTACGGCATCCGGCATGGCATCCAGATCAACGACATCCAAGGTGATAACAAGTACGTCTTGCTGATCCGCTCCGGCTTCAAGGCAGCGGGCTTTTACGCGCTCAAGTTCCAGACTATTGCGTGCAGAAAGAACCAATTTTGCGCCACTCGCAGCGAAGGCAACGGCCATCGCCTCACCAATGCCTGCAGAGGCACCCGTTATCCAAACTACCTTTTGAGCAAACAAATCGTGATGACTGTTATTTTTATCCATTTTATTGACCTCTATTTCTATGGCGTCATTTACCCTCAAACATGTTTTTCACGCTTCAAGCCTTTAGTAACGCCTTTTCCTCACAAGATTTAATAACGGCCCTAGTCAGCCGAAGTGCCAGCCTAGTGATCGATTCCGAGACGATCTGGAGCGGGTTAGACCCCGGTAAGGGTCATACTCCTTCTCCATACAGCACCGCGCATCTGAGTCTCGGTCGCAATGCCAATGAAGGAACCCTCTGTTGCCACATATCCTCATGACACAACGGGAGCTCAACGAAATCCATTAACAAAGAGATATCGATCAATAAACCGGATTCACCCCTTCATCCTCAAAGATGGGTCTCCAGAAAGTTTTTGAGATCGCCCAGTGACGCCTCTGAACATTTCACCCATCGCTCTCAAATCAACCCCATGACTACAGAACTCTCACTACCTCGCAGTTAAGCACGAAGTAAGAGTGCAGGCGCTCATACATAAGTTATTAAAAAATAGGTATTCGTTATTGTTCGACATCAAACTACGAATAGACACACAACTTGAAGTAATCAATATTCGGAGCTGCGCGTGCAATCAAAAGTGTTTTACATACCAGCCATACGCTTGTTTTTTTAAACGTCTCGCACGTCATTTTAATGGCACTAGGTACGTTTACAGTGTTGGTGATACTCCTCGAGCATCAAATTCATCCGCGGAGACTCAAATGAATTACATGAACGCAACTACGAAAACCGAGGCGCAAATAGAAGCGTTGCTAGCCGCCGATGATGGCGGCCCAATCTGCATGGTTAACTTATTGAAATTCAGAGATAAGGCCGAGTACGAAGATGGACGGGAGACCGATCTTTCTGGTGCGGAGGCGTATCAAATCTATGGCGCCGCGACCGGACCATTAATAAAGAAGCTGGGGGGCGAAGTTGTTTTTACCAGTGTGTTTAAAGGAATGGTGGTTGGAGAGGTCGAGGAGCTTTGGGACGTGATGGCAATTGCCAAATATCCATCGCTGCAAGCGTTTATCGATATGGTTGCTTCAAGCGAGTACCTGAACGCCTACCACCATCGTATCGCAGGGTTGAAAGGACAACTGAATATTGCAAGTACACAAGTCATTTAAGGCTAGGCTTAGCTGCGACACGAGAGATTTGCCGACTAATTAGAAAAACAGAGAACCAATATTTCTCGCGCCAAACGTTTTTAAAGGGGGTAGCCAATGTCAGATATGGAACAAAAGCTACGAGTCGAGTTAGCGGCGTGCTACAGAATTTTCGACTACCTGGGCTGGAGTGAGCTGATCTACAACCACATTACCGTAAAACTGCCTGGGCCAGAGCAACATTTTTTAATCAACCCCTACGGCCTCCATTACAGCGAAGTCACAGCCTCCAAACTCGTCAAGGTAGACCTCGACGGTAACGTCATTGGAAGCGCGCTTTACCCCGTAAACAGGGCGGGTATCGTGATCCACACTGCCATCCACGCCGCGCGCCCTGACGTGCACTGTATCGCTCACACCCATACAACTGCTGGTATGGCTGTGGCCTGCTCACAGGGGGGGTTGCGTGCTGACAATTTTTACTCAGCACTGCTAAACAACCACGTTGCGTATCACCCGTTTGAAGGCATCACCGTCATGGAAGACGAGAAAAAGCGCTTGGTATCAAACCTAGGGGATAAGAGTCTAATGATTTTAGAAAATCATGGTCTATTGTCGACCGGTCGCAGCGTCGCAGAAGCCTTCGTAAATCTGTGGGGTATGGAACGGGCCTGCGAGGTTCAAACACTCGCAGATTCCACCGGCCAACCGGGGATTCAAATTAGCGATGCCACACTAGCTAAGTCGGAGCACTTAGCAGCCATACAATCGATGGGAGAACCCGCCGGACGGCTTGAATTCGAGGCCTTCACAAGACTGATCGAAAAGATCGATCCCTCCTATAAAACCTAGTGCGCGAGACGGTAAAGCCCTATGTCTGAACAGACTCAAGGAACACAAAAAATTTCGTCATCTGACATGGGCTTCCTCTGTCTAATGACGTTTCTCAACATATTAAATATGCTCGACCGTAATCTCCTGTCGGCGTTCGCAAACTACATTGTTCCAGACCTGGGCCTCAGTAATACCGAATATGGTTTGCTGACAGGGTTGGTATTTCTCATATTTTACTCAATTGCTGGCTTGTACATGGGCATGCTGGCTGACACGGTCAACCGGATGCGCCTCATTAGCTTTGGTGTGGGTTTATGGAGTGCCTTAACCGCAGCCTCGGGATTCGCTTGGAATTTTATAAGCATGGCTATTCCCAGGATGTTCATCGGCGTGGGCGAGTCGATCTTAACGCCAAGTGCAATGTCTCTTTTGGCCGATCGTTTTCCCCAGTCCCGCTTGGGCTTTGCCGCTGGCTTTTATTACTTAGGTGCGCCTGTAGGTGCTGGCGCCAGTTTTTTGCTTGCAGGCTACTTGGGTCCAGTTATCGGTTGGCGCAATTGCTTTTACATTCTCGGGACCATTGGCATCGCACTTGCGGTATTAGTGTTTGTGACCAAGGAGACGCCCCGGCGCCATCTAATCAATACCGAAAGCGCAAAGAAACAGCCTGGTATCAGTGAAATAGCAAAAATTGCATTGACTGCTATCCCAAAATCTCCCGCACTCATGGCGGCGATGGCGGGGGCCATGATACTGCACGTCATCATAGGAGCGGGTTACTTTGATCAACTTTGGTTTGTTCAAGAGCGCGGTTTCCAACGAGATGACATTGCCAAGCTAACCGGATTTATGGGGCTGACCGGAGGCGTAATCGGTACATTCGTAGGTGGTATGGGAAGCGACTTGTTTACTCGGAAAACAGGGTATGGCCGTCTGGCATTCCTATTTTTACTCCTACTAGCCTGCGCTCCCTTCATGATCGCGTTCCGATTGGCGCCGGGTGATTCCATTTGGATCCCGCTCGGCCTCTTCCTCGGAATGTTTCAAATTGGGGCCTTTTTTGGGCCATTTTTCGCTAGCGTTCAAGGGCTCATTCCGCCTGAGGTCCGTTCAACAGTCGTAGCGTTCTCGATACTATTGATGAATGTCATCGGGCTCGGGATTGGCATTACCGTGACGGGCGTCTCAATTGATCTGATGACTGCTTATGGCGTTGATGAACCTTATTCAGTAACGCTCTTATGGTTCACGGTCTTCTCGTTCCTAGCCATGCCTTGCTTTCTTTTTGCCGGTCTGTGCTACAAGAGAGACCAAAAGCGTCTAGGGCTGCTGTAATCCGTGTGATCCCCTGAGATAGTTAACCGGCCAACGGCATCTCAGTGCAGACTAACTCCGACCCAGCGTAATTTTGCTGCGGCAGTATCTGCCCGCCTAATGCTATCAATCGAATCCTTTGTAAGTCACAAATGAAACGTTGGGTGCGCGTGTAGACCTAACGTCATTGGCCGGAAAACTTTCCTTGGGATACCCCATGGCAATGCATATCATAATATTCTGATCGTCAGGTATCTGCGCATGCTCACGAACGACATCTGACTGCATGATTCCTTGCCCGTTAATGACACAACCTATGCCACGCTCCCAAGCCGCGAGCACAATGCCGTAGGCGAGTGCGCCTAAACCAAAGTGGGTAATTGCAGCTGGATCAAGATACTTGTCGTAGGTAAGAACTAGTGAGACGGGGGCGTCAAATTGTCGAAAGCCCCGCAACATCCAATCCATGCGCTTTTCCTTGTCCTGCCTCTCAATGCCCATCGCCTCAAAGAGCTGGATTGCCACGTCAACTTGATTTTGCCGATGTTCTCCTTCGTATTCTTCTTTGTAAGGAAAATCACGAACATGAGGTTTACCCTCAAGCGTATTTTTAGTGTTCCCTTCGCGAATTCTGTCAAGTACCTCACCGGCCACTGCATGAATATGCCAGGTCTGTGTATTGTAGGAAGATGGGGCCCATTTAGCCGTATCGATAATCTCATCGATTATCTCCACTGGTATAGGATCTGATTTGAAACCCCTGGTGCTCTTTCTAGAGCGGGCAAATGTTGAAAAGTTCATGTAGGCCCCTTTCTGTAAAAAATTTCACTTTCAAACAGTTTTCAATGTGCTCAAGCGGCAACGGGTTCCGATATTCAAAAATAGGCTGCCGGCATGTCGAAACACGTGCTCTCATTTATTTCTAATAAAGCTGCTTTCTGAACCGTCTGAGGAAGCTCTCTACAAATAAAATATTGCGCGGCAGAAATCTTGCCCTGATAAAAATCGTGTTCAGGCTCATTACGGCCCAAGTCGCTAGTACTGAGTTTTCGCGCAGCTACTACCGCCTGCTGCAACCAAATCCAAGCCATTACAACCTGCCCAAACATATCAAGATAGATCGTCGCATTAGCCAAACCACTGTCAGGATCTTCCACAACCCGAGGCAAGAGTGACTCAGTGACTCTATTGGTCCTCTCAATGGCCGCTCTGACGGGAGGCGCCAAATGAGCTATCTGCGGTAGGCTCTCAGCATCGACAACCGTCTTGTCAACCTTCGCCAAAAACATCTGATAGCTCTCGCCGTTGTTAAGCATAACTTTACGGCCCAGAAGATCTAATCCATGGATACCTTCCGTCCCCTCATGAATCGGGTTCAAACGCTGGTCGCGATATAACTGCTCCACGGGATAATCTCTGACGTAGCCGGCTCCGCCGAGTACTTGAATTGCGAGATCGTTGCTAGCGCACCCATATTTTGACGGATAGCTTTTTACAATTGGGGTTAGAAAATCTAGCAATAGAGCAGCGTCTCTGCGATCAAAAGGCGAATCTGCTGTCTTACTATCTTCAGAAAGCGAGGTAGCGTAGAGGCAGAGCGCTAAACTCCCTTCGGCATAAGATTTCTGCGCTAGTAGCATGCGGCGCACGTCCGCGTGCTCAATAATGTTGACTTGGGGAGCCTGCGGGTCTTTGGTCGACGGCAAACGACCTTGAGGTCGTTCCCGCGCATAGTTCAGCGATTCTAGGAAGCCCCGGTAAGCAAGTGCAGAGGCTCCCAATCCCACACCGATCCTTAAGTCATTCATCATCTGAAACATGTAACGCAGACCGTGATTAGGCTTCCCTACGAGATAACCAATGGCTCCGCCGTTTTCCCCAAAATTTAAAACTGTCGACGTCGCACTCTTATTGCCCATTTTGTGTAACAGGCCAGCCAAAGCAACGTCATTTCGATCTCCCGTCGTACCATCCGTATTGACTAGAAACTTCGGCACGATGAACAACGAAATACCACGAGTTCCGCTGGGTGCGCCCTCAATTCTGGCGAGGACGAGGTGAACAATATTTTCGGAGAGACCGTGATCGCCATTACTGATGTAGATCTTCTGCCCTCGAATAAGGTAGCTGCTGCCCTCATTCACATGAGCCGAGGTTTTAATATCGGCAAGCGTTGACCCCTGACCTGGCTCAGTCAAAGCCATAGTGCCTGTGCTTCTACCATCGATCATGGATGTCAGAAACTGCGATTTTTGCTGCTCACTACCGAATGTTCTGATCAGATTACTTGCTGCGTTGGTGACAAAATAGTAGCCACTACTCCCTGAATTCGCAGCCTGAATGAGACCACCCGCCACCTTGCAAATGACGTCTGGCAGTTGAACACCCCCCTCGTCATAGTCATAACTCGCACCCAGGAGTCCAAACTCAACGGTGGCATCCCACGCCGCTTTAATTGGAGGTATAAGTTTCACTTTGCCATTTTCGAAGAGCGGCTCATGTTTATCTCCCTCCTGATAATGGTTTGCATAGAAGTTCGTTGCGATGTCTCTCACACCCGAAATGGTGGCGTCAAAGCTCTCCCGGGAGTGATCAGAATAACGCGGTCGCTTCAGAAGTCCCTCGGTATCGAGAAATTCATACAAAAGAAAATCTATGTCGCGCTGATTAAGTGTATGGACAGTCATGAGGCGAAATCTTTACCGTTAAAACCAAATACGAAACGTAAATTGAGCTTTATTTAGAAATTCAGGTCTAACTGCATTTCGGTATTAAGTGATAAGGCAATTCTATTAATGACGGTCAGGACGGAGCGACGATTGATGTTAAGGTTTTGACTTGTTCCACGAGCAAAAATCAGCGACATCAGCAAGGTAACGCAGGTCATGTATCAAGGCACTTACACTTTAATCGGCCAAGAGATGAGCATGTTCACACGAAAGCTCGAGGGTCAATTACGCTATCAGAACATTCCCTACCAATGGGAGATAAAGTCCCAACAAAATACTGACGGTATTAATATCCGCGCTGGTACGCACTTCATACCAGTCCTGAAAACACCTGATGGCTGGCTCATTAACGACACCATAAGCATTGGACCTTTATTGCATGACCGTTTTAGAGACTGTCCTGTCATTCCAGACAGCTCCAAGCAACGAGGTAGCTGCTTTATTTTGGAAGACTTCTTCAATCACTGGTACCCGAGACACGCCCTCCACTCTCGGTGGTGTTACCCAGACAATGTGACCGTAACCGGTCGAAGGTTTGGTGCAAATGTGCTGCTTGGCAAACAGATTGAAACTGAGCTGACCCATGAGGAAGAACGCCAAATTGCTGGATTTGGCGAAATTATGCTCAATGAATTTGGTGCAAAGGCGTGCGAAGTTCAGGGCGCAGGACCTGACCAAAGCGATGCCATAAGGGCCGACTTTGCTGATCTACTGGAACTTCTAGTCGCTCATTTCAACGATCATGACTTTTTATTGGGTGAGCGTGCTTGTATTGCCGACTTCGCTCTCGTGGGTCCGTTTGCAGCACATTTTTTACTCGATCCGGAGCCCAGAAGCTGGCTCGGAGATCACCTAACGCTTTTCGAGAATTACGTTGCGCGGGTTTGGGCCGGTGCTCAAGGGGATACGAAATGGAAGGAGAATGATGAGCTACCGGCAACCCTATGGTCGCTATTCGACTACGTCGTCAACCGCTACCATCTTTTTGCTGAAGCGAGCATTACCGCCGCTAGCCAAGGTCAAAAATTTTTCGAATTAGATCTTGGCCATGGCCCCTTCGTTGCCCGTTCCATGAAACGTTTGGAAAAAGCACGGTTACATGTGCAAGACGAGATTTTACGATCAGACTGCATGGACACAGTCATGGCTGGGAGTGATATCCTGACTTTCTATTTGGCTGAGCCAAAAATATTGAAGTAAAACTTGGGTGTAAATCTATCGTTATTATCGCCTGAGACTTGTTTGGCGTGGATGTGCGCGATAACGCCGATCGATCGCGGATCAGAGCCATACCTCGAGATTATTGGCGCGTCCCATTTCTCGAGTTAAACGCATATCAAGTAATGCTGTCATGTCACACGCGTCCAGCATGTCTTTTACATTTGATTGATCCGTTGCAGACAGCCCATCATATACATCCTGCATTCGCTTCAGAACGTAAAAGCGAAACGGCTGGGCCCATGTATTGTAAGTCACTCCTTCAACCTCAAAACGACAAGAACCCACCGTTCGCTCGGCTTCAGTACCCGCTGGCATCGCTTTGTTCTGGCCTAGCCACTCATTGATCGTATCGCAGGCGGCACCTGATTCAGGGACAAAATCAATCGCAAAATGTTTCAACGCATCGATCAACGTCTGCGGCACCTCATCATTCGGCAGGTAATCAAGTTCTTCGTTTTTCAGGGCGACAAGCTTTTTAAACTCACCGACATCCGGCTCTGGACGATTCATTCTCTCGACCCACCGGAACAAACGAACCGCATGCGTCTGCATCAAGTTCAAGGGAGCGGGGTCTCTACCCAGATGCCCGTATAACGGTGCAATCATGGCAAAATCACCACGGCATGGTTTGTTGCCTAAAAAATAAGGGTGATCGGAGAAGTGTGCGTTGAGCTTCTTTAAGGTTCCCATGTGGTGAGTCTCAATGAAGGCATGCGTCTTTGGCGTTACACCCCACTCTGGATTGACGTTCCTTCTGATATTCTCCATTCGCTCTAATGCCAGCTGTTCCGCATCCTCTTCCTGAAAAATAGTCTGAAAGTGAAACAGGAGAAAATCGAGGTTGTCCTGGTCAAAGTTCCATCGGTAGTGCATGCAAGGTCTGAGGAAACCTTCAGCCCCAACAACATCCAGAAGCGAGCTCGCAATCTGCTGGCGAGGGGTCTTCGGTGAAAAAGCATCGCCATTCAGCGCCTCAAAGTGATCAACAATGGCAACGCCGTCCCGGATGACATTACCGTCAGGAAACTCGATGGTTGGAATACCACGACGGCCACCAGCCTTAGGTAAAACCGTATCAAAAAAATGCTGTGAGGCGTGTGGCTCCTCTCTATAGGAGATCCCTGACTTAATCAGATAGCTGCGGGCCCTGCCAGTCCACAAGGAAAAAGGGCCGCCATACAATTTGATTGGTTCCATCAAATATCCTTCTATATTTTTTTTCTGATTTGCCATCGCTGGAGAAGCCTCGCACCTCTCAGGAGAAATCATTTTCGACCAGCACGCTGATTGCCGCGTTCTAATTAGCCGCCTTGCCCTAGTTCGGTAAAACTAGTATGTCTACAGCCTCATTGAAAACCGGATACCCACACTCCAAATCGTCTTTAATAACATTGCCGAATTTGCCACCGTGAAAAACAGCAAAGTCACCTAAGTGCCCGCAGGCTACGACGGCCACCCTGCATTGCTCGGGTTCATAAAGGGTAATCAAGCCGATCGCTGACCACACTGCGTGCTAATTTTGTCGTGAAACCTACAATCGAGACCACTGTGTCATCAACTAGCTCAGGCATCAGATCAGGCATCGCAATCTCAGCCACATGAGGCGCACCCGTAACAGTACGCGAAATTGCAGCGACACCAGCCGCCTGCAAATTTCTGGCGAAAGCCGCGCCATCGTCGCGAATCAGATCCATTTCGTAGTTAATAATGATGTGCGGCGGTAATCCTTTCAGCACGTCCTGTTTGGCGTGAAATGGCCAAGCCATTGGATTATTTTCATGTTCATTCTCGGGATCGTATACCCGTGTCATGGCACGCATTACCTCACGCGTACCCTGGTAACCCTCGTTTTCTCGCCAAGATAAAAGTTCGCTCGGAACAGATGTATAAAAGCCAAGGATCATGGGCGCCATCGCGTAAACACCATCGATGGCATTAACCCAGCCCTCGATGTTCGCCTTAATGACTGTTGCGACGGCTAGGTTACCGCCCCCAGACTCTCCGGCTAAAACAAGTGACGAGATGTTTAAACCAGATCTGTTCTTGTCAACCCATTGAACGGCGGCAGCGCAATCGTTAAGACCAGCGGGAAATGGATGATTGCCAAGCTCACCACCGGAATTTCTGAATTCAACCGCAACAACCATGAGCCCTTGCTGAGCCAGGGTTTTGCGCCATCGGGTTGCACCTGCCGCCTGTGTCGTTGTGAAGGCCATTCCACCACCGTGTATATGAACAATGCAGGGCAAAATTCCGTCGGCACCTTTTGGTTTTTCGATATAAAGATCAATCTCGTTACCGTCGCCACCCATGATGGTCTTCTTTTCCGTTGCAACATCACTGAAATCCGGCATGGCAGCCAGCATTGCTGAGTTCTGAACGTTCTGAAGCTCTTCCATCGCCGCCACCCATTGCAGGGACTGTTCGTAAGACGATGACAGGGTCACTTGCGGCAATATGGCCGTGGGACCTCCAGCAGGCATGCCAGACATGGCCTTCCGAACCCGAGGATCAAGCCTCTTGTCGTCAAGCATAGTCATTCCGAAATTGCCGACCCGGCCCGGACAGGACACATTGAGATGCGGGTCAGCCTTTGAGTCTGCCGCAGCCTGCCCAAAGACAGGCGCCAAATGCAACGCCGCTAACGCACCTAGTAGCGTTTGGCCGGAGCGCCTAAAGAACTCACGGCGGCCCGGCATCTCACTATCGATTTCCGAAGAAACGAGTGACTTCAAAGCCCGCCTGCCTTGGCATATTCCAGGATCCTTGGCGGCCATAGGTCGTGTTAGACCCTTGTATGTTCGTGATGTAATCCTCGTCAGTAAGGTTGCGCACAAAGAGCCGAACACCCCACATATCATCAGCGCTGTTCCAGTTCACATTCAGATTCATGATCGTATACGGATCAGTAGAGTCGTCCTTGTTGCCGAACTCTCGATAATAGACCCGCGAGCGATAGCTGGCGTCCAGGCTTGCGGACAGGCTACTACCGCCCCCCAACAAGGTGTTATAGGAAATACCCAGATTGGTACTAGTGTCCGGCGCATAGCTCAGCGGATTACCTTTGTTTTCCTGTGTACCAAGACCTGCGTTTAATGTATCGGTATTTAGGAAGGTGCCGTACTGATGATCGAGTAGTGTCACTGCAGCGTTTAGACTCCAGTTTTCATTCAACGAGTTAGTGTACTCAAGCTCCAGACCATCGATCTCGGCATCACCGGCATTGGCAACAAACCCCTGAATACCAATGACCTGATTAACCTGGAAGTCACTGTAGTCGTAGTGGAACAAAGCCATGCGCAGATTACTTGATCCATCACCGAAACTGGCTTTGTAACCGATTTCATAAGCGTCCACAGTTTCAGGATTCCAAGGGGGACTACAGTCTGATGCGTTCACACCGCCAACTTTGAAACCCTCTGAATAACTGACATAAGCCATGCTGGACTCATCCAAGTCATATTCGACTGACCCTCTGATTGTGTTTTCAGACTCATCGAACTCTTGCTCGAATAGGTCCGGTCCGCACCGCTCAACAATCGGGACCGGAGGACCACCCGGAAACTGCGCTAGTATCGTAAATGTGTGGCCTTCCTCTTTCTCCTCCTCGGTGCGGCGCATACCCGCACCCAAGCGTATGCGATCCGACACTGACCAGGTAAAGTCCAAGAAAGCCGAGCGCGATTCGGTATTATAATATGGCTCTTTGATATCCAGCTGGATTGGAACAGGCAGCGGTATCAACGCCGGTATAGGGAAGTCAAAGAAACTGAAGGTCGCCCGCTCGTCGTCCATGTAGTAAAGGCCCGTAACCCACTCCACATCCCCACTAGCACCAGAAACGGTAATCTCTTGAGTGAAGGTCTCAGTTTCCCCATCAGCCATACGCTGGAAAAGACCAATGCTGGTCGCATCTGCTGAAGTATAGAAGTAATTATCAAAATCCTGCTGTGCTGTGATCGATTTGATAGAAATATCACCGACATCCCACGCAAGCGTTAGGCTAGTGCTCTCATACTCCCGATCGGTTGCAACAGGACCACGGCTATACATCTTCCAAGGCTCAGTCGTAAATTGGACTTCAGACGGCGGGTTAGTTCGAGTATCTAGCGCTGGCAGTCCACTGGCAACACCCAAGTCAAAGTGTGAAACCGCCATAGCATGGTGATCCCAAATCCCGTCTTGCTTACTTCGTCCGTGAGAAAGAGTTGCAGAAAGATCGTCTGCTAGATCCGCCTCAATTGTCAGGCGAAAGTTGGATTTATTACCCTGCATAAGGTCATCTTCACCGGGTTGAAGATTTTCAATCCAGCCCTCCCCAGCATCAAGATGATTGGCAGCCAGACGGAACCTAATACTGTCTCCTAACGGGCCACTGATAACACCCTCGACTGTCGCATGATCGAACTCAGCAAAGCCTGCTCTAACATAACCCTCGAGTTCATCGGTCGGCTTTGCCGCAATGTAATTCACGGCACCGCCAGTTGAGTTCCTGCCATATAAGGTGCCCTGTGGGCCCCGAAGAACCTCAACCCTCTCTAGGTCTAGTTGTGACAATCCAGCGCTGGAGCCGATGGACTGAACAACTCCATCGACACTTATCATTACTCCTGGTGCATCCGCGAACTGGCCGATGCCCCTGATAGCAACCTGTCGTTGACCAAGAAACTCGCCAAACTGCAAACTGGGTACTAGGTACTGAATATCTCGTATATCCGTAATGCCTTTATCACTAAGCTCTTCCATCCCAAGTGCTGTGATGGACGCTGGTGTTTCTAATACAGTTTCCGAACGCCGAAGACCTGTAACAATTACCTCCTCAATCGTCGCGGCACCTTCTTGCGCCACACTAACAACCGGCATGGAAAATACAGATACCAATATTGACGCACAAAAAACAATTTTTAAGCTTTTCATTAGCAATCCCCTTTTGAGCTCAGGACCACAGCCCAACAGAACATAGTTATAGTTTAATATACGTCGATAATATAGCTAACTATATTCAAATCAAGCTTTTTTAAAATCCTGCGCCTGGACGGCGTGCCTGTCCCGCTCAAAGTGATGGCCAGCCATTAAGAAAAGAGGTATTGAAGCGAATGAAATCAGCGTAAATATGAAGAGCGCAGTTGAGTAAGGTGAATTAGAGCCTGAGGACTGTAGCCAGTCGATGAGCACCCCGCCGCTGGTCACACCTATCCCGACTCCTGCTAGTTGAATCATCAGGACAAGAAAACCCGTCATCATTCCACGTGCATTGGCAGGAACAAGATCCTGCATGGTGGCGAACGCTGGGCCGTAGAAACAGCCCAACTGGAAGAAGACAGTGAAAATTCCAATGAGAAACCAGACGCTATCGCCATCAACAAGTCGATAGGCAACACTAATTGGCGCAAGAATAATCATAACCAACGCCAAAAAAGTGGGTCGACCAATGCCAGTCCAGCGCAGAAAAAGATCGCCGCCGACACCGCCGATAAAGTTGCCGATCACGCCTCCTGAAATCGCCATCCATGCTGTGATTCGGGCCACCTCAGTGCGATCGAAGCCTCGCTCCTCTACGAACCAGAGCTGTTCGAAGGTACCCGCACCGAGCACGAAAGCGAAAATGATAGAACCGAGTACCGTGTATCCGAGCGCGGGTGAGGCCGCAATCACAGTCTTCAATGTCTTAATGATCGCTGCCAGCGACATCCCTGTTTCCACTGTGTGCGTCACGACCTGATGACGAGGTGTCTCCTTGATCAGCAACATCATCAGTGCCAAAACAACACCAAGTCCGCCAAGCGCATAAAAACAGCCGCGCCACCCGAGATAAGGTTCAAGGTAGGCAACAACAAACATGCTGCCGGCGATGCCAATCGGCACACCGGTGCCGAAAACCCCCACTGCCAGACCACGCCAGCGCGCTGGAAATCGATCACCAATCAGGGAGATGCTGGCCGGTGTCAGAATCGATTCGCCAACGCCGATGAACATACGCGGTATAGCGAGGGAAACAAAGCCGCGGGCCGCGCCAGATACCGCAGTCAATATACTCCAAAGTCCTAAACCAAAAGCAATCAGACGGGTACGATTGACGCGATCAGCCAAGGCCCCCATAAACAGCCCCATGATCGCGTAAAAAAATATGAAGATAAGTCCCGTAAGTAGGCCAAATTGCGTATTACTAAGTTCCAGCTCAGGGACAATCCAGTTGGCGAAGCCTGCCAACAGCTGACGGTCAATGTAATTGATGACATTGAGGAACGTCAGAAACAACAGGAATCCGACATCCCGACCTCGAACAGATGCGACCTCGCCTTGAACGATACGGGTCATAGATGCACTCCTAGCGAGATCAAATAACTTTAATATATCTAACTATACATATGTGGTAATATCGCCGCAAACGCTGCCGTGTTCAAGTTGCGAGCTTCAATTATGGTGGCCGATTTTTGTAGGGATCTCACATTGGCTATCTCGTACCCCAAGCGCACAGAGACAAAAAATAAGAATAGAGAGCAGCTTGTTGACGCTGCTGATCGGCTATTTGCGACCAAGGGCTACCAACACACAACCCTAAACGACGTTGCCAAAACGGCGGGCTTGCATGTCCAGACTCTTTACAAACATTTCAAGAACAAAGAGGAACTGGCAATTACGTCTGCATCGACTGCCATTGGTCATCTAAATGAACACTTCGATGAGGCCAGCGATGGACAATCAACCTTTGATGTCTGGCGGACATTTGTAAGCGACTCATTGGCTGGCTTGCTACCCATGGGTATCGGCGAGCACAAGCGTGAGCAACTGCGCGCTGCCTCCTCCATGATGAATGACAATTTCCTGTTGATTGTTTATTCGGGCTACGAGGATGTTTTGACCGAGCACCTCGCTGTTGACTTTCAGATGGATCCGAAAACAAATCACTTGCCGAGGCTCGTGGCTGCCATGTTGTGGGCTGGTAATGAAATTGCTTTGAAACGCTGCGCGGGCTTAGATACTGGTAAAGAGGTCCTTGACGATGCCGCCGCAATTATCAAGGAAAGCCTGAGTGTCATAGATGATATCGAAAAGACTTTCGCCAGTTACATTAGATAAAACCAAATCTCGGATCACGCGAGTTGATTTCCTTTTAGCATTACTTTGCCTGTCTGTTGGTTGTTCTGAAGCACCGCCGAATCAACCTTCATCAACTGACCCTACCCCGGTAAATCCCGCATCAGCAGCATTCGACCCCCGCTATGAGATCCCCGGCGACTCATTGGCTCTCCAACCGGACAATCAGACTTCGCGAAAGGCCTACTTCGGAGATCTGCACGTTCACACCGCCTATTCCCTTGATGCATTCGCTTATGGCACCCAAGCACTTCCAGGCGACGCCTATCGCTACGCGAAAGGTGAAAAAATCAGGCATCCTGGTGGTTTTGATGTGCAACTGCGTCAGCCTCTCGACTTCTACGCGGTAACAGATCATGCAATGTTTCTTGGTGCACTAAACGCGATCAGCGATGGCTCCAGTGAACTAGCGTCCTACGAACCCTACTCGAAGCTTAACGATCTCAATGCTCCCGCGAACATGGATCTCGACTCTCTAGACCTACGTAGCACCGTAATGGCTGATCTTATCCTTCCGGCACTTAGGGGCATTGCTAATGACGAGCTAAATATCGAGACTTTCAATGCGATAGCAAGAACCACA
>Ga0163109_10000667_pt1 | contig 27271 bp, 21 predicted proteins | sample CRUFie1St13metaG_FD_108704 | JGI IMG/M metagenome (GOLD analysis project Ga0163109, IMG submission 108704) | Marine microbial communities from the Costa Rica Dome - CRUD Field 142mm St13 metaG | ecosystem: Environmental > Aquatic > Marine > Oceanic > Photic zone | place: Costa Rica: the Eastern...
AATATTATTTTCAAATAATTTTTCAAATAAAATTTATAATAAAAGACAAATATAATGGATATAATTTTAAGTATATGCTCTGCCACATTTTATGGTAGTTCTGGAATTTTAGACACGTTATTACTGAAGAATAATGACATATTTGATATATTTATTTTAAAACAATTTATATATTTTTTCGTGTCAATTATTATTTTTTTATTTTTATTCAAGAACATACACGTAGCCAGACATTTAGAAATGAGTTATAAAGACTTGTTTTATCTCTTAGTTGCAGCAACCCTGGGTACAACAGGAACGTTTTTATTTTTATATAGTTTGTCGAAATCCAAAAACAAATATTTGACTTTTGGTATACTTTACGCGCTTCCAATTGTTGTGTATTCTGTTTTGAATTATGTAGTATTGAATTCAGAATTAAGTAAGATAAATTTGCTGGGAATAATAATGGTTTGTGTTGGTCTATATTTTGTTGGTTTGACAAAATAATGAATAAAAAATAATATATTATTATATTAATAATGTCTGGATACGAAAAAAGCGGTGTCAGTAGCCTTGGCGGCGGAAAACCTGGACAATTTACAAGTGGATTCGGAAGTACTCTTGTTGGCGGTGAAGTTGCGATGAATAGAAGAAAGCTAAGAAAAGCATTTAAATCAAATAATGTAGCGGCTGCTGGCGTTAAGGCGTCGTGTGGTCCGTTTCGTAATGCGTACAATTTGGGAGATCCTTTAAGTAGAAAATATATGAGTTGTGGTGGCCCAAATCAAGTAAATGATACAAATTCAAGAATTTTAAATCATAAGATGGCAGATAGTGTATCAAATTCAGACTGTGGAAAAGTTGTACATGGTGTAACCCCTTCTGAAGTAAGTTTAAAAGGCGGAAATATTAAATATGTTGCCGACAGTTCATTGTTTACCCAATTTAAACATTTAGAAGCTGTAAATTTGACGTATAACGACTTAACTGCTGGTGGCGACCAACACAACGCTTCTTATTCGTTTCTTAACTCAGTAAGAAGAAAGTAATTATAATATTATAATATGGCCTGTAATAGCGGTTGAGTTGAATTTGATTTATTAATATATTTATATTATATAATAATAAAAACTATGTCATCAACAAGAATGACTGGGGGAGATACCCCCCCTATGACGGAGCCGGCAGCAGCAGCAGCAGGAGGTGTAAGTAACCCTGGTTCAGCTGCTTCAGCTGCTTCAGAGGCATTATCAGGAATAAAAAAAACAGGTGATCCGGCAGCTGCGATGGGTGGTATTATAACCCCCGCATCTCTAGCAGCCAATCCCGGAGCAGCTGCTGGAGCTGCTCTAGGTGCTTTCAAAGATGGAGATGCAAATACTATGGCTTTGGCAGGCAGCTTAGCGGCGGCCAGTGGCGCGCCTCAACCACCAGCTGTAGTGGCTATGAATATGTTAATTTATACATTGTATAGTTTAGTAGGAACACTATTATATTATCCGTCGTTTCTTGTAAATATACCAGAAAGTACATTAGAGGAAACTTTACCAAAACAAGATCTATGTATGAGAATGGGATTTTCAAAACGAATATGTAAAAAAAAAATAAAATGCCTCATTAAAAATTGCGATTATTTGGACGATCCAATAGGATATAAATTGGATAGAGAGTTTAAAAAACCCTGTAATAGAAAAAATCAAAAAGAAGATCTTACAAAAAAGACAAAAATGAGTGGTGGTGGAAAGAGACGTACCAAAAAACTGTATAAAAAGGCGGGGTTAGATGTAAAAACATCAAAAAAATTGGTGAAAACTATGAAAGAAGAATATGTAAAAAATCTTATGAAGATTATTTTCAATAAAAAAGGTAAGGAGAAAAAGAAAAATAAAAAGAAAAGAAAAAAAACTACTAGGAAATATCGTGGTGGTTTGGGTGGTTTGGGTGGTTTGGGTGGTTTGGGTGGTTTGGGTGGACCAGGCATGGGTATGGGTATGGGTATGGGCGCAGGTATCAAAGATATGATGTCAAAAGTTCCAAGTATGCCTGGTCCAACCGCACCGTGGGAGAATAAAAAATTTTTAGATTCTGTAACGTGTAAAAATAAAAAAACAGACGTTATGTGTAGTTTACGCGATGGTGTTATCAAGTATGAACGGCCTTCAAAAAAAACAAAATGGTTACAAGAAAAAAAACTAATAATGATGCAATTTGGTGGTGGCGATGACCAAAATATTATGCAAGAAGGTGGAACTATCACCGAAATCATGGACAAAGGAAAAAAAGCAGCAGAAGAAGCAACAAGCAAAGCAGCAAAATATAAACCAGAGTTGATGGCTCAGGCACAAGAAGCAGCAGACAAAGCAGGTATAAATACAAAGAAAGTGGGAAAAGCATTTGAAAACGGTATGGATGAAGCAAAATCCGCAGCAAAAGGCCTTATGGATAAAGTAGGTGATTCAGAAGAACTGGAAAAAAAAGGTATGGATGCAATGGCAAATATGGCATCAAAAGCTAGCGATATTGTAAGTGGAGGTATGGAAGGCGCAAAAGATATGATGGATAAGATGAAAAAGGCAAAAGAAGGAGATGAAGAAAAAGAAAGAAGGTTATTAATCCGTCAATATTTTGTTTCTAAAATAAAATCTGAAACGTTATTCAAATTAGCAATTATTCTTAAAGTGTTGGATAAATTATTCGAGAAAGAAATGGTAAGTTTAAACGAAGAAAAACAAAAAAAGAAAGATGCCCCGAAAATGGAAAAAGAACTAATTAGTGTAGTGTTTCCTTGGAAAATAGGTGACCCAAATATGTGTTTAACCGATAAAATAAAGTGTTTAAGCTCACATATTACGGAAACACGTGTTAATAAAAATCAATCGAACTCATCTTTTTACGACAATTGCTTCGTATGTAAGCACTGTACACTAAGAAATACTGCCACAAAGGTGTGGGGTCAGGTTATCAAAGGTATACTATCTGGAAATCAGACAAAACGACTTTCTGAACTTGTAAATAATACATATGGAATATTGCGACCATATATACAATTTAATTTTATGACAGAGGTGCAGTATTATTTAACAACTTTGATATCATTACAGCTGGTAAGTAAAAATTTAAAAATAGATGAAATCACCGCTTCATATAATGTAAATGGAAAAGATTTTGAGTTAAAAGATATGATACTAGGTATTCCTGCGTTAACATTAGTTAACGAAAAAGCTCTAGAACCGTGGATTGAGGAGCTTAGAAAAAGTTATGTGACTTTTCATCAGATAGGAATTGCCTCTGAAATAAACAGCTTATATTATGAATCAGTTTTAAAAAGATTTTTTGAAAAAGAACCAAGAGATTATGAAGGAAAACTAGAATTCTTGAAGAAGATAGCATTTAGAAATTATGAAGTTTTATATGTAAAAAGTTTAAAAGATCAATTAAAAAATAGACCATCAGGTCTATTCAAACCGCTTCATGACAACGAAATTAGTCCAATTGATATGTATAAATTTGCACACTTTGAAAATATTACTACACTGAATAACTTAAAAAATAATGGTTCTTCAAAAGATTACACTGAACTCAATAAACATTTAGTTGAACAGCTAGAACATCAATATAATTTTTTATTGGATATTAAGAACTTTGACGATGACGCAAATGAAAGGAAAAAATCGCATGATTATGCCCAAAAAGAGATGAAGAGAAAGATGGACCTGAATGCTCAAGGTGAGAAAGCCGATATTGAGTCACGTGGCAGTGCCGCAATTCAAAATTTACCAGATGTTATGATACAAGACGAAGATAAAGTAGAACAGCAAAAAATTCTGATAAATATCACAGATATGTTATTCATAGATTTTGATAATAATGAATACTAAGTTATTTTTAATAAATATCAATCTATTACAACGTATAACAGTCTAACAACAAATCTTTATTATAATTTGTATTGTAAGCCATAGAAATCCCAGATGCATCGGATGTTTTGAATATGTCTTTTATTTTTGAGTATGTTAGTGAATAACTACCACACAGTCCTTCAATTGGATTAATTCTCATAGAATTAATAAAAATAACAATAATAAATATTATTACTAATAATAGTTTCATTATGAATTATATATAATCTATATAATATATAATATATAATGAGTGATTATAAATTTAGAAATAATCTATGGAAAGGTGAAGAATCTTCCACAAATATGGCAGTTCCTTCTAATTCTCGTCCATTTACTAATGTGGATCCAAAATTAAAAACAATGTCGCGTACTTCTTTTAAAGCGAATCCAATTAAGCAATGGAGAAAACAGCTAATCCCGCTTTATGAAACCAAATCAAGTAAACAAACAACTATTCAACAACTGGACGCACCAGGAACGAGTATTTCACTTACTTCCGACAACTTAGATTGCGAAGATAAAAATATTAGGATTTTAAAAGAAAATATCACTATTCTAAACCAATGTAATGGAACAAAGGTATATTTAGAAGATAGTATGAATCAAATAAAATGCGTGGGTGGAACAAATAACGTTCGGCGTTCGGCAAATACTAATATAAATAAAAATTATTATAGAAATTATAATTCTTACCTGAAAGCAAAATGTAGAACATATGAAGAGAATGCTCGCCTCGGGAGCAAAAACGATGATGACACATATAGAAGTTCAAAATGTTCATCTACAACATCTTCAGATGGTACTGTCTGTAATAAGCCAATTATATACAAACCAACAAATCCTATTTTTGCTCTGCAAGGAGCTGCATCATCTTCCGCAAATACGCTAAGAAAGAAAAATGATGCGATTTATAAAAATAACGCATCTCTCAAACAGGCCTATAACAATGGCATTATTTCTTTAAATAATTTTCATGATACTGGGTCAGGAACAGGATATCATTTAAATTATATTAAAGGTGATACTAATAAGAAAGACACCGATTGTCAAAAAAAACTAAATACAATTCGTAATAAAAAGACAACCTATTGTTAGTTCTGTGTAATATAAGAGGCGTGGATAGGTTGACCGTGTTCACAACACCATCTTTTGCACCTTTCAATATTATTAAGTTTAATTTTGTTAATTTTGTCTTTTTGAAAGTCTCGTACGTGATTGATTGTGCACAAAATATTTTCAATTTGTTGTTGTCCATATATTGCATTAATTTCTTGAATTTTATTTAAGAAAAAACTATTCAAATCATGATCTAGAATTTTTGTAATTTTATTATTTTTCAATAAATGAAAATTATGCTTTAGTTTTTTTATGATTAAATCATAATTCTTTTTTGTTTTAAAATTCATACAAATTATGTATTTTTCAGAGTTAGCTTCTCTACTTGTCAATGGTTTAAAAACATAAACTTTTTCATAAAAATAACACAAAATAGACAAAATTTCAATCGTGTTTCGATGAAATATATCAAAAACTTTTAATACAAATACGCCTCCATTTTTTTGCATAATAAGTGCATATAACATTTCACAAAATATTAAATTAATTGAATTTTCTTCTTGACGGTTGAAATCAACGCTATAATCAAACCCCCCATCTCCTGTAATAAAGTCCATAGAGTTTTTGTAATATTGTTCAATAAAATCCAAATTATGTTTGTTATACAAATTCCCGTCATTTTTAGGACCGTATATCAATTTGATGTTCTTATTTTCTTTTACTATATTTGAAATTTTATTCCACTTGGGAATATCGTCGTTAGAATCCATTAGTGTCATTCCATAATAAATATCATTTTTATTATCTCTTTTTCTCAGAATCGCCTCTATAAACCCACCAGGACCCTCAGCTAAATGAAACGTTTTAATTTTTTCGTATTTCATGAATTTAAATCCATAATTATTTAATATTTCAATCATCTTAAAGTAAGATCTCGAGATAGGTTTGTATGAACAAACCGAAGCCCCAGTCCCTTTTATTCCGTCAATCGTTACACAACTATTTATATATTCGTATTTATTGGTAACCTTTTTAACAAGGTCCCACTTCCCCTGAACATCGTCTATTTCTGCTTTGATGTTTTTCAAATATTCTTTTAAACTAATATTGACAATAAATTCTTGTGTAAACATTTTATCATAAGATATAGAAATATCATCTTCATCTATAGAAAAAATATAATCATTGATAATATATCCACCCATAATATTTATTAGTTTAAATCTTTAAATCATTCAAACTAAAGTTGTTGTAAAATTACAGTTCGCTGCGTTTTTATTGGATAACCAACGCTAATTAAATTATTATTTTCTTTGGATATTTCTTCTGTGATTGGATATGATTTTACCATATTATTAACCTTTTTGAAAACAAAGCATCTATTCAAGAAAGATATCTGTTTTTCAGCGTCAGTCATATTATTTTTATTCCCTTTTTTTGATTCGTATAACATTTTGTAAATATTTTCAAATCTTTCAGTAGAATCCATTTGTTGTCCATCTACCGCAAAATCTTTATCAAGAACAAATCCGTGATCATTCATAACGCTTTCAAAATAATCAAAGTTTACAAGATATTCATCAAACTCTTTATTAATTGATTCTTGGAATACCGAAATTTTTTTACCCAAACACATCTCAGATTTTTCCAGGAAAGAATCGTCGTCGTCTTGATATTTTTTACGAATGCTCCAAATTTTAGTAGTTCCTTTGTATAAATCTACCGCTTCGTTATAAGCAACATCTTTAAGCTTCTCCCGAACAAGCTTTCCATCATAACAAGTTCCAATAAAATATGATCCCAGATGAGTAATATCAGAGACATTCTTTGCAAAATTATATAATTTTTCTTTGTCTTCAAACATATAGTGAACAGCAAATTGAATTGAACAAATATCAAATTTATCAGAAAATATACTATAATTATTTTTTAGGTAATCATTTTTAACTTTTTGTATATCAGTTGTTCCCATCAAACATCTCAAAATATGATTAGATGAAACCATTTTGTCATTTTTTGGACTGTGTATATCAAAGTGGCCAGTTTCAATGCTTTTACTAGTATCTCCTGTGATAAACATCCCAAATAATGAATCTCGCGTCATTTTCTTTTGTGAAAATAGTTCAATATACCGCTTACATGCTCCGTCATGAGGATTGTGAATATTGTCTTCTGAAATATCAATACCTAATACAGCTCGTATATTAGCATTAATCCATTTGTGTAAATCACCCGCTTTTCCAACTGCCATATCAATAAGAGTTGAATTTTCTTTTTTACTGGAAACATACTTTATTATCATTTCTTTGACAAAATTGTGAAATTTTCTTAATTTAATTGTATGAGAATTTTCTCGTTTGCTATTTCGGTTATTATTATAGTAAACACTGCTTTCAGAATTCAATAATTCATCCTTAGATATTTCTGTAGCTCCTGTTAATATCTCGGGCGTAACAGGATCGTGAATGGAGTGCCAATTGCTATTAGCCACGTGATAAGCATTACCAAAATTATTTTTCTTTACGCGGTATTCTTTAGTTTTGTCATCGCGCAATCTCAAGGGAATCCATGAATTCATTTTGTCTTTAGCTGTTTTATCATATCTGAATTCAACAATTGTGTCATCTTCAAAAATTTGTTTTTCTTCGGTAAACATCTTCATTTTGCCTTCGTGTAAATGGAGGTGTATATGACATAAATGTGCTAGTGGGTCAGAAGGATTAGTAGGATAAAATTCTTCAGGTCCATATTTATTGCTAAACTCTGCTCCCGATTTTACTTGCGTGAATTCCTCATTTAATAATTTTTGTTGACTTCCGACCAGCCCGTGATTTGTTTTATCAACCCCTACAAACAACTTTAATACATAATAATTAACAAGTTCGCCATCAACCATTTTTTGTTTCATTTTAGGTTTATTAAATGGGTCTTTTTCTACTGAAATGAGAAAGTCAATTGTATTAAATTCTGGCGGTTTCCACTTGAAACTTTTCCCCCATGTATATTTAGAGTTTTTAATTGGGTCGCCTTTTTTTTCTTGCGTGACGCCGAGTTCCATTGGTGTAAATATAAGTCCATCTGTTTCATATTCCAATGATTGTGCGTGTTTCAAACATTCATTATTTGCAACAAACAATGAGTCAGTGCGGTCTGGTTGTGAAAAGAAGAAACTCTTAACTGAAAGCTTCAAGTTATTCATTTGTGAAGCATATACAATATTTTCATTTATATTATTGATAACTTTGCGCAACAAGTGATATCTTGGTTCTATTTTTTTACCTTTTTTAACAGGGTCGTCACTCTTAAACGCGCGTGATCTTACATCTTCTCCTTCATAATAGTAAATATCAAACGCAGCATATAAAGAAATTTGAACACCATATTTGTTTGTTGTGATATATTCACCGTCTATGAGTGTATTTGCATAATTTGCAAGTCCTTCAATCTTAATTCCCGTAAATTGTATTTCCAAATTTGTATTGATAAAATAAAGTTTATTGTTAACATCAATAAATAACATTTTTCGTTCTCCATCTGCTTTATCGGTTACACAGAATGAATCACGTTGTAAACAAACATTCTCGATTGACTCGTCATCTACAAAATTGATAGGTTGAAGTGTATAAGAAGATGGACCAATAAAATCCTTCCCACTTTTAGATGGTTTATCAAATTTTTTCTTTTTTTTATTATTATCGCCTTGTAATTTACCAACCATTTTCATGTAATTATTATATACTTTATCTAATTCGCTGTATTTTACAGGAAATGGTGAATCTTGTAGAGAAGACAAGACAAATTTTATTGAATTTTGTAATTGACTTAAAATATGCATTTTTTTCTCTTTGTTAAATTCTTGTGGAACGTTTATTATCTCAATTTCAATTTCATATGTTTCATTACTAGTAAGTACATTGCTATCCATAAAATATACTGTTTTATCTCGGTTTGTTCTAATTTTACTAAGGTCAATCCTTATATTTGGAAAATCCTCGTGAATAAGAGATGTTCTATAAATATACCGAAACAATTTGTAACTATTGTCCCAACGATTTTTAATTTGTAAAACTTGTTCAGATGTTTGTTTAGACCTCTCAACTTCTTTTTGAATAGATACGCGCATATTATAATCATTTATCATATATGGTCCATTGTGTTTTTCATCTACATTGCGTTTAGAAATAAATCGTGCACCTGAATTCAATGTATTATTACTACAAAGTTCTTGAATATGATTCATATCGTCCAATTCTACGCGAATATTTGACATTGGTTCGCGCTGCCCTTCTTCATCTTGTCCTTTTTGGTATGTTACCATAATACGTAATAAATATTTATTAAATTCTACGCTAAATCCTCTCATTATAAGTTCATCGTAAAGTTTATCAAAACTTGAAGACTGTACTCGTTTAAAACGAACTTCAAACTCAATATCAGTGTATTTAGATGAAGCGTTTTTCTGCAAGGCTTTATTGTAAACGTCCAGCAAATCGGATAAAGATGGTGTGGTATTTCCTTTTTCCGTCATCTCTATTAATGTATATACTGTATACACATTTATTTATAATCAATTTTTTAAAATATAGCATTACTCAAATGTTGAGTAATTTTTTCATAAATATCCTTTTTTTTTCCTTCTGAATCTATACCAATTATACACGCAATATCTTTTAATTCGTCTAATTTGTAATGACTCATACTATAAAATGTCTTATTTAAATCTTGAATCTCAAAACTCTTTTCGCGAAGCTCTTTAATTATTTCTTTTTTAACATAAACAATTGACAAATCATTTTTTACTAAGTATACTTGTTCGTTTGGTTCTTGTAGTTCATTCAATGTTACAAATATATTTTCCGAAAAATAATACATTGATTTAGAAAAAAAAGAACATAATGCTGACAATGTTTTTAGATTAATATTATCTTCATAACATAAATTATTAATTATATTTTCAATCTTCTTTATTTTAATATTTTCTATTTTTTGTGCAAAGTCATATTTTAACTCTATTTCATTATTTTTGTTATAATCCAACTCTACGGCATCCATTTTAACAATCAATAAAAAATTAAAGAACAATTTATCATAGTTGTTATTTAATTTTGTCTTTTTATTTTTACGAAATTTTTTTCCTAAGTTATTACTGTTATCTCGTATGTTACCTCTCGCAAAATGTATATAATAGTTAGAAAACAAAAAATTATGATTCATTATTTATTTGACTGGTAATAAAACTTTACATTATTTATTTAATTCATTTAATGTATCAAGTAATGTAATTTTTTCAAGTTCTTGTTCATTCAATTCTTTTTCTTTCTGTTTAAAAAAATCAACATATTTACTAATATTTTCAATAGTTTTGTCATCAACCATCTTCATATTTATAAAACATCCGTTATTGTTTTCAGTAATATTAATATTTTCAGTAGATTGTTTGATAATTTTTAAAATTTCAATTTGTTCTTTTTGATTCATTTTTTCTATTATTTCGCAGAGATCTTTCAGTTGACTTTGATTCATTTAAGTATTATAGAGTTTTGTTTTTATGTTAAATCCTAAATTATTTTATTTATTTTTATCAATAATTTTGCCTAAAATATACACAGAAGAATCATTAATTTCAAAACGATATCCAATTACTTCTATACGTATAATATCATTTTCACTGTAAATATTATCTAGAGAGTGATCTATTTCATCGATTTCAAGATTATCGTCTTTCATAATAACATGTTCGTTATGAAGACGACTTGCAAATACAGTAGCCGGATTATTTCTATTATTAGAAGAAACCACCGCTTTAATACCGATCTTTGTAATATTTGATACTTTTGCATTTAATTCCTGTCCCTCATAAGGATTGTATACTTCAAATTCGTATAACACATCATAAATTGCATCGGAGGACACGCATTGAGGTGCACTATATTCAATAACTTTGACGTGCTTTGTAGATATATATCCTTCTTTGGAACACTTTCCAGTAATGAAGTTTTCTGCATATTCTTTGAATATTTTTTCAACCGAATTGCCTAATTGTGCAAATGGAATTTTTACTTTTTTATGAATGAGTTGTTTTGTGTAAATTTTTTGATTCTCTAAATTACTCATGATTTCAATACTATTATATTAACCATATACAAATTAAATCAATTTTATTTATAATTTTTATAAATTGTGAAAATTATAAACAAATAATTGAAGATAATGTAAAAGATTACTAATATGACTTGTAATTTTGAAGACCCTCAAGAACACAGAACTGTGGACCAGCGAGCATAACATGCATGATCCAAGAGCTATGCAACCCAGCAATTTTTTTTTTATATACTGTAAAAAGAATTATCCATAAAATGATTGCTGATGTCCATAAAGTAATACTACGAAAGAACAACCCAAACGTGCTTTTCGCACATCCAATGGCCGCCAAGATATCAATATTGCTTTTTGTTTGTGGATAATAAAGTGGTTTAGAAAAGACAATATACAAAATGCATACGCTATGGTAAAGAAGTTCCCCATAATTATAATTCATTTTCCACGTATATCCAGTGATGAGTGCGTGAATATGAATAAAAGAAACATCGGCCTTGTAAATTCGTGTTCGAATAAGAGCGTTTTTGCTAAATGCTTTGTGCATATGTAGTGAAAAGCTGAACGGAAAGTGAATAATACATCCTGTTCCGGCTAACAAAGTGGATAAGTGAACGTCTGGATTCAACATGAAGATGCAGGATACAATAGATGGTGTCAGTATAGAAAATGCAGATATAATTTCTAATGGCTCATAAACAGTAATCCTTGTCATTATGCGTCTACAGTTCTCTAATATTATTTTCAGCAAATTGAAGCTTATTAATATATATAATTTTGTCTTTATTTGTAAAATAATTACTAAGTATTCCTAACCCCACTGTAAGTTGTTCTTGTGAAAATTTTTTAGTTTTATTAGACCCAATTGTCTTTTCACCAATAATCTTATCTATTTTTGGAATAAGTGTTTTTGGTAATTCATTTTTTTTAACAATCCGCCCCCTAATTTTCTTACTTCTGTAATTACTTTCAATTTCTTTTATTTTCAGTTGTATTGGTTCTTCTTTGTCTTTTTCATTAAACCCAACAAAAACTAAAACATTAGAAATTTTACTTTTATCTACTCTAATTTGTTTTAAAATACTGGTGATTCTCTTTTGTCCTTCCATTTTTTCACTTGTCTTCAGTATTCTAAAATCATCTTCATCGTCTGGTTTGTAATATAATTTGACGTGACTGTCATATAAATGGACTTTATCACCAATTTCGGCCTTGTTGTCCGCAACATCTACTAAAAATAATATTTCTCCATTCAAAAAACTAAAAATAAAATGTTTTTTGTAAAATGCTTTAATTGACGAAGCGAATTCATCCTCCTCTTGTCTTTTTAACAAATAATTAACAAATGATAATTCTTTCTTAAATGGTATTGTTTCTATTAAATGTTGAATTAGCCATTGTTTCTTTTGAGTAGTGGTTATTTTAATTTTTGGCGAAAGTTCATTGAGTTTTTCAATTACTCGTGAATAATTTTCATAAAAGCCCTTGGTTTTGTCTTTTTCACTGATTACAAGCCCAGTTTCATACATTGATTTCATTGATATCAAAAGTTGTTCAGACTTATTTACTTGCAATTTATCATTATCTGCGGAGGCGTTAATAGTGTGTGGTTTGTTCATCAATGCGTATTTATTTTCAAAATTTTTAGGTGCTTTGCTCGTCACGTTGATGCGAGAAGGTTTATGTTTCAATGGTCGCATTTTATCATATAATGATGTATAAGAGTCACCAAATTCCAAAGGCTGAAAAATATATAAATTTTTTACATTCATTATATTTCCCTTTTTTCCATATTTATCAAAAACTATTTCAGTATTATTTTTCACAAGGTGTGTAAGAGTGCTATAAACTTGTTCAAGGTCATTTTCATTTAACTCAAAAATATCCACAATTTCTTCAAATCTGTAAACGTGTTTTTTTAAGAATAATTTTTTGATCTTGTCAACAAGTTGATTGTTTTTAGTGTGTAGATAAGAGTAAGTGCTTTTGTCTTCAATATCTACGCCTGGTGTAATTGTATTTAGACATTTGTAATCACAATCTTTTTGATAATCACATACCAAAGAGTATGGTTTGTCTTTAACCGGGAATTTTTTGATTACGTCTTTTGTCGCCAGTTCCATTATTGGAATTTTTTCCTTTAAATTAGAAAATTGTTTTTGTTTTTCATTAATAATGCAGTCCACACTGATAGATTTTAGAACTTTTTGAACAAGTCCAATTTTCATTGCTTTTTTTTCAGATCTTCTGTAATAAAACATATCAATTGGTTCTTCATTTTCGTCAATATAACTTCCGTGCATAAATATTTGACAATTCCGTTTTGATAATGGTAAATCCTTATGACTACAATCTCGAATTGCACGTCCGACAATTTGGTCTATTCTGTTAAGATTATGCCAAGGTTCAAGAATATGAACTTGGCGAAGATTTTTGAAATCAATTCCTTCACTCCCCGCTTGCGAAATTAAAACAACTTTACATAAATCTCCATTACTGTTTTTATTATTGTTAATAACTTTAATTTCTTGTGAGTTATTTTTACTGTATTTTTTGTCTCCAGTAATCATTGAATATCGTAAATTAATGCTTTTATTATTTCTGTTAGCGAAGAGATTGTCTTTAGAATTTATTCTGTTCATTCCAATTTCTTCAAGTGCCAGTGCGATTGGTAATAGCCCAGCAGATTTGTATTGAGAATAAATTAGAATAATTCCGTCTGATTTGATTATTAAATCCAATATTGTTTTTATTTTTGCACTATAATTCCCAATTTTTTCATAATCAAAAATATTATTTTCTTTATCAATGTATGTAAATTTATCATTTTGCCCTTGTGAAACAATGCTAGATAATCCGGTTATTCCATTCAAAAACTGTCCCTCTTTTTCCCCTGGATAACAAATATTTAATGAATATAATGCATTTTGGTGTTTTGTGTAACCAGAACTAAAAGCGGTTTCGTCAAGTGGTTCTTCTGGTTGTTCTTCGTGTTGTTCTTCTGAAGCCTTGATTGATTTGTGAGATTTTTGTCTAAAATATTCGTATCCCATCTTCTGAAACTCGCTCATCGGTGAAATATACAAATCTAAAAAGGTAATCGGTTGTGTAATATTTTTGCCGTCGTGTTGATATTCTGGATATTTAAATTTTCCAATACTTGAAGGGCTATCATAGTCATTTGGGTATATTTTAAATGGAAATCGGTATGGATTTTCTCCACGAACAAATGATACATATCCGTTAGCCTTCATCATCAAATTTTGTTTACCAACTTCTTCTCCATCAATAACTAAAAGATTGCCATCTTTATCAAATATCTCGCTTGGCTTTATAGGAGATATTCCATCATTACTTCTCAATAAATTTAATAAAAAAATGATTTCTTGTGAATCATTGTACATAGGTGTTCCAGTAAGTAAAAGTATTTTATTATGTTTAACGTTTGTCGTTAACACTTGTATTGCTTGTGCAGTTTTTTTTTTCTCAGTATCATTCCCCTTTATGCGAATATTATGTGCTTCATCAATTATCAATAAACTATTACCATATTCTTTATTTAACTTCTGTTTAATAGCTTTCCTTTTTTTTTTTTCGTCAGAAGTTGTAATATTTCGTATTATATTCTGAATTTCATTTGCAAATTTTTCATACCCTAAAAATTGATAATGTTCATCGATATTTTTATAAATTTTATTAGCTACCATATCTTTAGTCATATTTTGAAGGTCGTGATTCTGAAGCTCTTGTAATAAATTTGGTCCAACACAGCTCTCTAAAGTCCAAACACCATTTTTTTTAGTTAATTTATCAGGGTCAAATAGTTGAAGTCTGAAATTATCTTGTACAGCTTCACTTGCTAAAACCCAAATCTTTTTAAAACTCGGATTATATTTATGAATGTTTCGGAACTGTTCTGACACCCCTATTGTTGTGCATGTTTTTCCTGATCCCATGCCATGATATAACAAAATTCCATTATATGGGGTATTAGGATGAATAAAATTTTTAACAAATTCTTGATGAGGAGAAAGAGTAAAGCCTTCTTTTTTACACAATTTATTCTTCTTATCCATAGAAGTAATAGTTATCTTAGGAACTACATATGGATACTTAAACTCCTTTTTCAAGGATATTTTTTTTTGAAATTTCATATCATTTCCTCCAGGATATTTATATTTGTCCATAAGTTTATTTTCAAGATTGGTCATATATTTTATATATACATGTTATTATTTATCAATAAATGCACTCGTTTTAATACATTTAGTTTTTCATGATTATAGTTTCTGATTTTCAAAAGGCATTCATCGTATGAAAACCACTTTAAATCACCAATTTCTTCCTTTTGGAAGTTGTTTTCACATAGAGTTTTTTTATATTCCATCTTACAAATATAATATTTATGTTTGTATGACTTGGCATTTGACCCAGTAAATATTTCTTCAATAAAACCAACATTTTTGATCATTATTAAGTCTTTAGAAGAATATCCGGTTTCTTCTTCAAACTCGCGAATAGAGCATTCATAATCATTTTCTTTTCCATTTCGCCGTCCTTTTGGAAATCCCCATTCAGGTTCATCCCATGTAACATTTTGTGCAAATAAATATTTTTTTTCATTCTTTATAAAGTTGATTTTTTCATTTATCTTTGAGTCTACATTTTCATTCTTTTTGTTCCAAAGATTACACCACAGCTGTCTATAATCATTATTCATTATTCCGTCAATTTCATAATGCGTCATTTCAGCCACCAACTGTTTTATATGAAAGTCGTTATGTATATTAAATTTTCCTCTTAGAAAATCTACATATCCTAGAGTGTCTTTTCTCCGAACAAGCAAATATTCATTTTGTTTTGAAATATTGTTGTATCGGTAACAAATAATTCCAAAGCTCATGATGGGGCGTTTACAAGAAAAAAACAAATGTCCCTGCATCCCGCAATTGTTACAAATATTTTTTCTTTTCCATTTTTGTTTACTATCATACATTGTGTATTTTGTATTCGTTACAAATTTTTATCATTTAATGTTTAATTTATAATATTAATATATACTTTATCAATCAATGATAAAATTAAATATTAATAAATACTTTGTTTGCGAACTACTAGAACATTATTTATCACAATTAGGAACATACTATACGGCAAGTAAATCAAATCAAAAAAAAATTGTAGATTTGTTTTACAGTTTACCATTTTTCTTTTTTGATACAAAGTGTCAGGGTATACTTTACAAATCTATACAAAAACATAATATCAAAGCTCATATAAATTCAAATAAAGACATGAAAAATTTGTGCCACAATATCTACAAAGACTTTTGTTTAAAAGTAAATTGCCCATTTAAAGATTATGATGAATTTTATGACAGCATTTGGTTTAAAATGACAAGTGACAAATATTATATGAAAAAAACTAAACAAAATTATATCCACAGTTTCATATTTTCTATTTTATTCGTAGGAATTCTTTGTGTCTATTATTGTCTTTCAAAAAGATTATATCCATAATTATATAATGAGTATAAAATTGTGGATAATTATCATTTGTGGATTCGTTCTTTACAATATTTATTATGATAATAAGATTAATATATTCAGTAAAATAAAAAATTATAAGAAATATTACAAAATGTTAATTGTAATTATTATGGGATTTGGTGCGCTTTCAGTAGTAAACAAATCACCCAAAATGACTTATGATAATATGAAAACGCTAAAAGAGTTTATTCAAGTAATGCCAATAGATAAACAATCCAAAGATGTGTTAACGCCATTTCTGATGTCACAAACGAATTCAGATTGTAAAACATTTCGTGAACAAGCTTCCATACAAAAGATAAAAAAATCCGGTTCGAAGGGTACAAAGCGAAGTGTAAGCGAAACAAAAAAGAAATATGTGGCATCTCAACAAAATTGGGTTTGTAATAAGTGCAAACAAAAACTAAATCACACCTTTGAAGTAGACCATAAAGTTCGTCTTGAATATGGCGGAACAAATGAAGTTTCTAATTTAGAAGCTTTGTGTCGCGAATGTCATGGTCAAAAAACTTCATTTGAAAATTTTTAATATTCAAAATAAAATAATAAGTATTTATAATTATGGCAAATCAAAATGGTTCCACAAGTATACCAACAAAAATAATAAATTTATTAACATTAATAGCTTCTTTGTTGAAAAGAGGATTAATTAATAATACACTACAAACAATTTCATTTATTATACTCTTTACGATATTCCCCACAATTTATTATTTATACATATTTGATGTATTAAACTTTACTAAAGATTACCCAATTTTTACAATTATTTTAAGCATAGTATTATTCTGTTCCTGTCTAACTATTATTTTACTAAAAACAGAACCAATCGCCAAAAAATACGATGTTAGTGTGAGGTCATTTTACAAAACATTTTATAATATTATTTTTATTTCCGTTTTGTTTTTATGTTTTTCTTTATTATTTCATATTTCAAAATTTGTTATTTACAACAGCACAACTGCAAGTATAATAATATCTTTTATAATTATAATATTATTTTTATCATTAAGAATTGCTCGCGGTGAAAGTAAAGAGGATGCAGAAAAATTTGATGATGAACTTGCTGATGTTGGTGATGAGCTTTTTGATGTAATTAAAAGTGTTATATTTACAATACCTTGTATGGTAATAGATTCAATAAAATGGGTAAAAAAGAATATATCAGGTTTACCTGCTACTTCTCGAATATTGACTATTATTATTAGTTTGATAATTGTATTATTTTACGGAGTGCCGTTTTTGAAAGATTTTGTGAAAAATGCAGGAGGCATAACATTTGTTCAAGAATCTAAATCACTTGAAAACAGAGTATTATATCTAACGCAAAAAGAATTAAAAGAAAAAATAATTGAATCCAAATCGTTTGCAAGACGAAAACTATTGCAAAAAACCGATGATTTTAAAACGTACTTAGAAAGTAACAGTGATTCCATTTCTGATTTAAACAAACCAATAACGATTGAAGGATTTAATAAAGATATTCATCTATTAGACAAACATATAATATATGGTGAGGTAATGGACAAAATGAATCATTCTGAAAGAACTCTATTGAACGAACATATGAAACAGAATGGTATATCAATTGAAGAGTATTTCAACACATTTAACAAGAAAATTGGAAAATACAATGATATATCTTACAGCAATCCGCTTCCTTTCGTGTGTACCGACAAAGACATATCTTACAATTGTAGTGCTGCAGACAAAATTAAACACTACACAACAACTTTGAGACAGGAAAATAAGTATTTTGAACTGTTGGACAAAATTGCACAATATAACAATAATAAAAACAATTTTGTTCATCAAGAAGTAAGTAATCTAGTTCACTTTATCAATCGCTCAAATCATATTCAAGATTATAACTATCATTATGGTCTATCCTTTTGGGTATATTTTGATCCGCAAATACAGAATATACAAACAACAAATGAAAAGCGGGGATTTATCATGACATATTCAAACACTCCAAAACTTTTTTACGACTATAATACAAAAGAATTGGTAATAACAGTAGATAATTGTGAAAATAAAAATAAAATGTGTTCTGAAAATATAATTTATAAGTCAAGAGATATACTATATCAGAGATGGAATCACTTTGTTATCAATTACAATTACGGAACGCTTGATTGTTTTATAAATAATAATCTTGTCTCAACAAATACTAAAATAGCACCATACATTGATGACGCCTTTTTAGAATTTGGGCGTTCCGAAGAGCCTCTCTATAATTGTGGTATTTGTAATATAACATATTATGATATTCCCCTTAATATTACAACTATAGGCGATATTTATCAATCAAGGAAGATTCCGTGTGATGTGTAATTTAAAAGTATTTTTTTATAATTTATAATTATATAGTATATACTAATGAAATTGTCTTTTTTAATTCAAATGATGCTTCTGCTATTATTAGTGGTCGGTGTTTATATGTTATTTACAAATAGCATTGATGGTAAAATGAAGCTTATCGTAATTGTCTTTTGTATTGTAGTTGGTATATATTTATTTATGAAATTACCTATGTTTAAAGATAATAATCAAGTTCTAGATGCCCCTCAGAGTGCCAAAAATCAATACATTATTCAAGGAGATAAGCTAAAAAAAAGTGACGGTCCAATGGGACTAAGTTGTTGGATGTATGTTGATAATTGGAATTACTTGTATGGTCAAGAAAAAACAATTATTGCTTCTGATAATAATTATTTCCCACAAATTACTTTAGACCCATACAAGAATGATCTAAAAGTTTCTGTTAATGTATTTGGAACTACCAATGATGATTATGGCGATGATCAATTAAGATATGAATTGTCTGAAAAAGGAATTGACACGAATGAAACTTCAACCGTTGAATGTAATAATGGTACTATAGCCGTTGATGATGTACCTACCGATGTTCCGTGTCCAGTCGGCTCGCCTGAAGATGTAAGAGTTGAAAATATAAATATTCAAAAATGGGTAAATGTAATTGTCACGTTCAATAATAGAACATTAGATGTATATATTAATGGTAAACTAGTAAAATCTAAACCATTTGATAATATTATAATTAATGGTGGTGAGTATCAGAACGATATTTTAATTACGCCCGATGGAGGATTTGGTGGATTTATTTCTAAAGTTCAATATTATCCATTTTTTATTACTCCAGCAAAGGCATGGTCAATTTATAAAGGCGGATTTGGCGATGCATTCGCAAGTGCCCTTAATAAATATAATTTAGCTGTTTCATTTTACGAAGACCAAATTGAAAAGAAAAAATATTATGTATTTTAGATATTTTGCATTTTGATGTTATGATTTTATTATATGAATAATATTATTATATGAATAATATTATTATATTATATATATAATATTCAAGAATGAACTTATTATCTTCCAACAATAATGAAAATAAACCATTGACAAACAAAATTAAAGAAACATCAAATAAAGCGCGTGAATATGCTACAAATACTTTAAATGCCGCGAAAGAATTAGGGCAAAAGACAAAAAATGCCGTTACAAACGAATATGAAAGAACTTCAAAAAAAGTGAAAAATGCAGCAAATAGTTCCCAAACATTTCAGTCTTTTAAACTAGGAAGCACCAAAGTTGGATTATTTGCTCAGGATTTTGCAGAAAAGAATAGCACAGTATCAAAATTTGTTTTTATCTTATTTATTATTATTTTATTTGGACTTTTAATTCGTGTAGGGGTATATATTATTTCATTATTTACTCTTCCTAGTAAAACGCCAATTGTTGTCGATGGAATGCTTCCAACAAATTCTCTCACTAAGTATCAAGTAAACCCGTCTTTAGGAAATTCTAAGCCAATTTTGCGTTCAATAAATCAAAACCAGGGAATGGAATTTACTTGGAGTACATGGATTTTTATAGATAACACATCAACTGGCAATAATAATCCAAAAAAAATATTTTCAAAAGGAGGAGACAGTGAAACTGGTGAAATGTATGCAATGAATTGCCCAGGGTTATATTTACACGACGGCACAACTTCTAATACAAACGCAATTACTGTAGTTATGACAACATTTAATGATCTTGGCAGCGAAGAAGGTGATTCAAACCCAGTTGGTTATATAAAAGAGAGAGTGATTCAAAATATTCCTATTCAAAAATGGGTTAATATAATAATTCGTGTTCAAAATAGAACAATAGACATATATCTTAATGGAGTATTAACTGTTCGTGACAACTTGTCAAAAATTATCAAACAAAATTATGGAGATATATTTGTTGGCGACAATATTAACGGAATGAACGGATTTATTTCATCGCTTCGTTATTTTGATTATGGAATTGGAAACATGAAAATACAAGAGATTATGCAAGAAGGACCTAATTTGAAAATGATCGGAGATCAGAATCTTCAGACTATGCCACCATACTTAGCAACACGATGGTATTTAGATAGTATTGAATAAAGTGAATACACCCACCCATTTTACCATTTTTATAACTCATTTGCCTTTCTTTTTTTAAAGGATTTAAAGGAAAAAGAGTGTAAATTATTATTACTACCGCTGGTACGTTTGTATTTATTATTATTTGGTCTATGTGCGTTAGGTGTAAGTGCGTTAGGTGTAAGTGCGGTACGTGTAAGTTCGGTAGCTCTACGTGCGGTAGGTTTTATCAACATCAACTTACGATAAGTATTGATTTCTTTTGTAAATTCGGGAGGAGAAGGAGAAGAAGCCGGCTGCCAAGGCCGCGGCCGAGGACTCGGACTCGGACGAGGAGTCTTCATCGGACGAGGAGGAGGAGGAGGAGGAGGAGGAGGAGGATGATAATGACTTCTTACTTTTTCTAACAATTCTACTGTTGGTATTTGTGGTAATGATTCTACTGTTGGTATTTGTGGTAATGATGAACCACTCTCATATTTCCGAGTAGTTTTTTTCCTTTTAGATAAAGTCAATCCCATAGAACCAACATTACTTTTACCATTACCGTTACCAATGCCTTTACCTTTACCTTTACCTTTACCTTTACCACTTGGAGAACCACCACACCGCCTTCGCCTTGTTTTATTTTTTTTCACATTCATATATAATGTAAAAATATAATTATATAATTATATAATAATCAACAAAATCTTACACCTTTGGAAATTTTATAGTCTTTGCTTTTGTGCGGTGGCATTTATATTATAAATATTTTAAAAAATTTAAATGAAAATACTAAAATACATTTTACTTAAAGTCGGCGTTTTAAAATTCCAAAGGTGTAAAAAAAATATTACTAATTTTAGATTTCTTGTAGATTAACTTATATACTATTATCCAAAGAAGTCGGTAATCATTCTATTATTTTGGGCCTTATTATTATTAATAGTAATATACTTTTTAAACAGTAGAAGTTCTACCTCTTTATCTTTAAGACTTTGAATCTTTTTCAAGGTTTTCTCTTGATCGTCAGAATTTTCCATCAATGTATTTATTTTTTGTTTGAACATTTTTATTTTCTTTTGAAATTGTGGTATATCAAACAAAACCAACGAATATATTTGTATAACAGGTTTCATGATTTGATTTGTTATATAAAACCCATAATCTATTTTAAGTTTTTTTTCAGTGATATAATCAGGATGTTCTATTTTGTTTCCCTGCAATTCATTCTTTTTTTTTGAATAAATATAAATATATGGAATACGGTCTCCTGCTCGAGGCTTATTTCCTGGGTCACGAACACCAATCCTATCCGCAAGCACCTTGTGTGCTATTTGTTGAGGACATTTATAAAACGAACGAAGTGATTTGCTGATAATTAACTTGTCCAGTCCAATTTCTTCGTTTACAATTTGATTCAACATATTGTCCAAGAAGTCAATAGATTTATTAATATCTTTTTCTTTCATCAAAATATCAATAATTCCACCATATACATCTTTTACAATATTCGCATTGTCCCGACGTTTTAAAACAATTCCCATTGATTTTCGCTTACATTTGTGTGGATCTTCTTCATAAAGCATGCCAACATATCTCTTTTTTGAAAGTAAACAAAATGGCATAAATGTTTTTTCATATTCCAAATCATGTGGTGCTTTTAGAAATTTGGTCGCAAGTTCACCAGCTTCTTTCGCCAAGTCAATTGTAACTTCTAATGCTTTCTGACCACGGACATCTTTGTTTGTGTTTGGGTCCTTCAAGTTGAAAGTGAAGAATACTGAATCTGTATTATGAACAATCATATTTCCGATTCCTGCCGCAAAATGATGATTATCGGTTGTCAAATCATACACATAGTCGTCATAATCATCTAAAGTCATGATTTTTTTGATTTTATTTGGATTATACCTTTGTGTATTTTTAGAATAATTCATACGATAAATATTTTCTTTATCTTTCCGCGAATTTATTGAAACATTGTATCCAAGACTTTGGATTAGATAGGTGATTTGTGCGCAACTCAACTGGCTTTTCTGGTCAATTCGGTTAGAACAACTTTTATCACCATCGGCATCATACAAACCTTCAAGGAATGCTTCTTTTATTTCGTCTTTGCCATTTAGTATTTGGTTTGGAATAATTTTACAATTATTATAATATGATACAGAGCGATATTCATTGATAAATTTAACTTTCTCGCCGTATCCAAAGATATTGAAACATAATTTGTAAACGCCAGAACTATTTAGTGTATCATATATTTTCCACGTACATTGTGGATATTCTTCTTCACAGAGCTTGTGATACTTGTTAAGTAATTCTAATGACTTATTATTCAGTGCCCATGAACTTTTTTTGCCCGACATGCATTCGTAACTCCCACAAGAACCATCTCCAAAGAAGAATCCATATATTTTGGCTTTATTTACTGTCATACCATTCTCATTTATATTAGCGGATACACACGCGTGATGCAACAATTCTGTGCCGATTTCACACTCTGTTGGTGAAATTTCAACACCATTACTTCCAATAAGAGAATGATCATCTGTCACATCAACACAGCCTGTGTGTGTTAAAATTCTCATCATTTTCTTTTGACTTGCTAACTTATGGCGAATAATTGTTTTTAATTGAGTCCATGAATTCTCACTCCATGTATATATATTCTTATTTGTCAGATCAATATATTCTTTTGTTTGTTTACCTGGTTCTACACACTGTTTCCAGTTATTTTCTCCGTATTTTTTACCAAGTTCATCAATCTGGATGATCTCAAATTTTCCGTCTATTTTTACATAAATTGGTGTATAGTTTGCAACAGAATCTCCATAAATATACTCTGCATTGATTTTCATATTACCATGTTTAGTGTCAATATTCACATTATTGTAAACACTTTCTATCATATCTTTGGCATAAATCAATAACTTTCGTCCAGTTGCGGTAGTTGATGCCGCAATATCCATCTCGTAAAACGTGCTGGTTTTTGCACCACATTGTCCATATAGACTATTTGCAGTCACTTTAATGGAAAGTTGGCGTTTATCCAAAATATTTTTCATAAATGGGTCGCTTTCTTTGCCCATTTGTTTTTTGGTCGCCTTGCGAGCATGAAGAAGTTCTTGCAAAATAGATGGTAAAATCGCGCGTTCGTGATTTGGAAACTGAGCATAACGACAAATCTTATATCCAGTCAGTACTTTTGTCAGCTTACTGCTTGTACCACCAAGCCGCTTGAACGCAAATGTGTCATATTTGATATCAACATATTTGTATCTAGGTAAATTATCATATTTAAAATTTCCACTTTTGTCAACAATACCAGTTTTATTAAGTAATGTGTGATTCAAGTTATATGTTTTTGTCCATACTTTAGAATCGTGTGAAATATTTTCAGAAATAATAGATGAAGGATAAAGTGAACTATAATCAACACAAGCAACTGGATTATCAAGATAAAGACCTGTTTTAGGATCAAGTACAATAGCACCTTCATATAAATCAGAAGCATTACCAACACTAATAAGTGGCATAAGTGTGTCTTTTTCACGACATTTTTTTGCTACATAAGATGTTAATTTGATACCTTGACCTCGCAGCATCAAGAAACTAATTGGAACAGAACAAATCTTACTCATCTCAATATAAGTTGTCATAATGTCAATCTTTTGAAATATCTGATGGACAAGATTACAATCTTGAATACAATACTTGGCGATAATTCCTTTTTCATCTGGTCCTTCATTTGTCATTCGGAAAATATCTTGTGGAGTCACATCATCTTTTGCAAGACCCCATTGAATTGTTTGATTTTCAACGCCCTCCAAAAGGCCTTCAATGACAAATCCTTTTTCACCGAGTGTCAAAACCTTGAATTTCTTACCATTTTGATACAATTCGTTGGAATGGTTCAATATTTCAAAATGCACATAAGAATTTGCACTAATGCCTTTAGTATTCTTAGTATGAATAATACAATTATTTGTTTCTTCAATATTTTGAAATTTGGTTATTTTATCGCTAATCAAATAAGATGAAACATAATCTAATTTGTAAGATGGAAGAATAAATTCTTTTCGCATATAAGTAAATACATCAATTTGGAGACGTCCTTCCATCGATGGATGTTTTAAATCATATGCACCCGATGCCAAAACAATTTTCGTTTGATTTAATTTAAGTTCTTCGTCTTCTGGATATACATCAATCTTTCTTGATAAATTCAAGAATTCATCCAGGCAATTATTTTCTTTTGCACGATCAAACATAAAAGGATAATCAAAACCAAAGATATTATATCCAATAATAATATCAGGATCTTCTTGTTGGATTAGATCTGTCCAAGCCAACAAAACCTCTCTTTCGGTATCATAACATTCAATTACTTGTGTAGAATCATCGTGATTTGTTGTTTCTCCTATACAAATACAATGATTCAAATGACTATTTTCTTCACCGTGTGTCACAAATGTCGAACCAATAAATGTCACGTAATCGCCTTCAAGTTGGGGAAAATGATTGTTAAGCGAAATCGTCAAATATCCCATTTTTGTTTGATTATCGTAATTTACATCATTCAAAATTGAGACAATATTTACACCAATGTCTTTTTTTCCTTTTTTGACACTTTTTTTATTTTTGCTTTTTTGATTATTGTCATTTTCACAAATATCAACATCTTGTTTATCAAAACCGTTTTCATCTCCTCCATCAAATGCGGTCATATATTCATCCATTGTGTTCGCTACAACAGACGCCACATCTTCATCGTTTAATGATACCGAACCTTTAATAAATTCTTTAAAATTTTTTTCAAAATACTCTACTTTATAATCTTTGCCATTTTTTACATAACAATTATCGATTTGAATTTCATAAGCAAAGCCAAATGTATTTTTTAGTAAATGATACAACATTTGCTCCATACCATATTCAGTAACTTCATCATCATTCAATTGCATGTAATCAAGAATATCATATGCAACCTTTTTGTAATTTTTAATTGCTGTTGGAAAATCGCCATGACTACTGGAAGCCTCAATATCAAAACTACAAATTTTATAAGGAACAATTGTCTCTTTTTCTGGCAAACTTATAATATCTCCATAATTTGCGTTTACTTCAATGTCCACGGTGGTTTCTTTTTCACATCCTTCAATTAAATAGTAGTCCCTAATTTCAATCCACCCAGACGGGGAAATGTCTTGAATGTGGAAGAATCGCAACATTGGTGGAATCATAATTTCGTATATTTGAGTAAACGTTCCGTTGTATTCAACGCCTTTGTTCAATCGTTGTTTCTCCTTGTCATAAAAGAGAGATTTGAATTTGTAGAATAATGACATATTTTTACAAGTAACTTTGATGAAATTATGTTTTTTGTTTGCATCAAAATTGTACAATGTTTTATGTCTGACAATTTTTGCTTCTTCAAGATCCGTTTCCAGCATCTTTAGCAAAGAATAATCTGATTTATTTGTTTCCCGAATATGGTCAAAATATTGAGACACATCTGCATCACTCCAATTATGACCAACTTTGATATAAAAGAATGGTTTGAAATCATCAATTTTTACACAGTAAGTTTTTCGTTTTTCATCAATACCATAAATTGTGATTATGAATTCTTCTTCTTTGAAACTTGAAACATTAAAATCCACACAACGAAATGAAATCTTATCATTTTGCTCCTTTGTTGTGGACATAATATCAGGTAGTGTAACTATATACATTACATGATAAGGAAGCGTTAAATCAATTTTTATTTTATATTATCACTATAATTACTTAAAAAATACAGTAATTATAATATTAATATGATAGGAACAGAAAGTAGACGAAAGCGTGCAGCAATGTTGCGTAGACAAAAAGAAGAAGAAAATATAATTGCCCAAATTAATAATCAAGCCAATAAAGAAATACAGGATAAAAACACATTTATTTGTAATAATGTAAATAATGATAAAATTAAAAGAACTCGTATGCAAAATGCTAAAGGCACTTCAAATATGTTTATCAAACCTTGACGTACAAGCGATAAGAGTCAACAATTACCAACACGTAAAGGTATGAAATCGAATAGAAGTGGAAAGTTTTAAGTGTATTATTCAAATACTAATGACATTATTATAGTAACAACATTATCGTTATACAATAATTGATAGTATTTAATCAAATTGATAAGAGAGATTTTCTATTTTTTACCCTTTTTTTTATTTTTACTAAAACTCCTCTTTTTTGTTTTTTTTGGCTTTTTTGTTTTTTTTGG
>Ga0163109_10000668_pt1 | contig 27217 bp, 25 predicted proteins | sample CRUFie1St13metaG_FD_108704 | JGI IMG/M metagenome (GOLD analysis project Ga0163109, IMG submission 108704) | Marine microbial communities from the Costa Rica Dome - CRUD Field 142mm St13 metaG | ecosystem: Environmental > Aquatic > Marine > Oceanic > Photic zone | place: Costa Rica: the Eastern...
CGATTGAAATTGACTTCGCTTCCAACCACAAACGGCACATTGAAATTTCCTCGTCAGTAAAGGCCTCACCCTGCCAACCTACCCCCTGGGTGCCGCGCACCCGCAGCTGCGCTTCGAGCTGAGTTTTCACATAATTCGCTTCGACATATTTAAAAATCGAGGTGGCTGCCCCGGGCGTATCAGCCTCAGCTTCAGCGACCGCGCGCTGCTGGGTCAGCACAAAGCTACGTCGTAACATTTCGATATCGATCAAGTCACGGCGCAGCCTAGCATCACTCTGCCCTGCCTCTTGGTTATACTGTTGGAGCATTTGCGCCATTGGTAACGCAGGTTTGATGCGCTGCATGGGGCCTGCTGTATCCGCGCTGGCTAACGCCGCGAGTCCGGAACGTTCGTGCTGCAACAAACGCTTGCCCACAGTCCAACCCTTATTCAGTTTGCCAATCAGATTCGTTTTCGGAATGCGCACATTGTCGAAAAAAGTCTGGCAAAACGGCGAGCCGCCATTAATCATTTCAATTGGCCGGGTGCTTACGCCCGCGCTGTCCATTGAAAACACCACGAAACTGATGCCTTCGTGTTTCGGCGCATCACGATCGGTACGCACCAAACAAAACATCCAATCGGCATAATTTGCGCCGGAGGTCCAAATCTTCGCGCCGTTTAAAACAAAGTGGTCGCCCTGATCTTCGGCATAACTCTGCAATCCCGCGAGATCAGAGCCGGCACCTGGCTCACTGTAGCCTTGGCACCATGCCACCTCACCTCGGGCAATAGCCGGCAAGTGCTCGAGCTTCTGTTCCTCAGTGCCGTATTCCAGCAAAGTCGGTCCTATCATGGACACACCCATTCCACCTAACGGGGGCCGCGCCTTAATGCGCTGCAACTCATCCAATAACACCACAAACTCTTCTTTGCTTAGGCCAGCGCCACCGTATTCCTGCGGCCAGGTCGGCACCGTCCAGCCCCTAGCAGCCATACGTTCCAACCATAAGTAGGCTTCTGGATTAGAACTGCGGCGCTTGCTGCCACCGCCAACATCCTCGCCCGCAACCATGCGCGTGCGCATGGATGGCGGACAATTTTCGCCCAGCCAAGCTCTAGTGTCCGCACGAAACTGCTGCAAATCCGACATCCTATGCTCTCTCCCAACAATAGAAAAATGGCCCCTGCTACGGGCTGGCATAAGTTATACCATAGACCAGTTGAGGGCGTTCGCCAGGCCTACTGGAGCAATCTAGAATAGGCCACAGGCAGCGGAGAGGGTCTATGAAATCGACTGAACAAAGCCGTATTGACCGGCGACAATTCTTACGAGCCACCAGTGTCAGCTCATTTAGCGCGCTACTGGGCATGCGCATTCCCTATCTATCCTTGCTGCCCGCCGGCATGGCACCGGTGGCACTTGCCAACCCAGCCGCGGGGTCAGTAATCCCCCACAAACCCGGGCTAGTGGTGCTCAACGACCGCCCCATCAACGCGGAAACTCCAGCACACCTGCTGGACGATGCCATAACCCCCGCGGCAAAAATGTTTGTCCGCAACAATGGCATACCACCGCAACTGACAGCCGAACAGGTCGCTAACTGGACGTTGCGCATCGGCGGCGAATCCTGCGCACGACCCGGAGTATTCTCGCTGGGCGACTTGCAGAAAAAGTTCCAACACCATAGCTACCAATTACAGTTGGAATGCGGCGGCAATGGCCGCAGTGAATTCTTTCCGCCCGCACGGGGCAATCAATGGAGCACCGGGGCAGTAAGCTGCGCGCAGTGGACTGGCGTGCGCCTGCGCGATGTGCTGCAACACTGCGGCATCAAAGACGACGCCGTCTATATTGGGTACAACAGTGCTGACAGTCATCTCAGCGGCGACCCAAAGCTACGACCGATCTCCCGCGGGGTAACCATGCACAAGGCACTGGAGGACGAAACTCTGATCGCCTGGGCGCTAAATGGTGCAGATATCCCGCCACTGCACGGCTATCCATTACGTCTCGTCTGCGGCGGCTGGCCGGCCTCCGCATCTGGCAAATGGCTGAACGAAATCCTTATTCGAGACCGCATCCACGACGGCGCCAAAATGACCGGCAGCGCTTATCGGGTGCCCTGCGCACCTGTAGCACCAGGCACCAAGGTACCCGACACGCAAATGTGTATTATTCAGTCTATGCCAGTGAAGTCGTTAATCACCTTCCCCAAGTCAGGCATTCAACACAAAGTTACCGAACCATTGAATTTACGCGGACATGCTTGGGCCGGTGATCGCGAGGTGAGCGCTATGGCAATTTCCATCGACTTTGGGGCCACTTGGCAGCCCTGCAACCTGCAGCCACCAGCTAATCGCTTGGCCTGGCAACAGTGGTCAACCAAGGTAAGCTTTCCGCAATCAGGCTACTTCGAAATTTGGGCACGGGCTACCGACGATCAGGGCCACGACCAGCCGATCGTGGTGCCCGGCTGGAACCCTAAGGGCTACCTGAACAATGCGAGCCACCGCATTGCAGTGGCAGTGGTCTGAACGTGCGGCGGTCTATTACTGCTTTATTAATATTAATGTTTTGCGCCATGTCGGTAGCTGTCGCCGCTGTGGACGAGCAAACTGGCTTAATCAAAGAGGGCGCTTGGCAACTGGTGGCGGCGCATTGCGGTGGCTGCCATTCCTTGCAATTGGTCACGAGCAATCGCGGCGACCGACAAATCTGGCTTGAAACCATACGCTGGATGCAGGAACGGCAAAATCTTTGGCAACTGGACACGCAAACGGAAGATCAAATTCTTACTTATCTGGCCGACAACTATCCAGCTCGAGCGCCCAGACGGCGCAAACCATTAGCTGCAGATTTACTGCCGAGGAATTAATCCAAACAATAGATTCCACAGGGTTGGGGCTTAGAGTACCATCGGCGCCGCCGTCGGACGTCACCAGCGCACCTACAATTAGGATAAGTTAATGAGCAAATATGCCCTAGCAAAAGAGCTGCTAACCAGCGGATACGAACAAGGTAAGGCGCTGAGCCTGGATGAGGCCGACATCGCTGAAGTAATGATCACATCGGCAATCCAGGAACTCATTCGGGTCAAAGGCGCAGCCTATACTAAGGATTTTTTGCGCTACGAAACTGATTCGGTCTCGGAAAAGGGCGTTTTCGAAATTCAGCGCCGATAGTAATGGCACACATGCTCCCAGGCCTTGGATAACCTCCACAGCAGGCGAGGCTTTGGTCGCTGTCTGCGACATATATTGGCAAAACACCGGCGCTGCAACTGCCAAGCCCAAAACAAGTGCAACCTCTGAAAACTTTACGAAAATCTGGCAGCAGGACCTAGATTTCCGGTAGTGTCGCAATCCTTATCCACGCAGCGGCGCGCAGTTTATGGCTATTCAAGAAATACCCTTTTCTTACCAACCCCAGAGCCACACCGCTATGGTAGATGCCAGCGCTAAGTTCTACACCACCATGCGCACGCGCCGCAGCGTGCGTCACTTCAGCAACCAACCGGTACCAGAACAGGTTATTCGCAACGCACTGCTCGCCGCAGGCACGGCGCCCAGCGGTGCCAACCTACAACCCTGGCACTTCGCAATAACCACGGATCCTGAAGTTAAAGGCCGATTGCGCGCCCTCGCTGAAGAGGAAGAACGCAATTTCTACAACCATCGTGCCAGCGACGAGTGGCTACAAGCATTGGCACCCTTGGGCACCGACGCGGACAAGCCGTTTTTGGAAGTTGCACCGGTGTTAATTGGTGTGTTTCAGCAGAAGTTTCACTTTGATGCTGCCGGCAACAAACACAAGCATTACTACCCTGCAGAATCCACAGGACTGGCCTGCGGACTGTTAGTTAGCGCACTGCATCAATCTGGCTTGGCAACACTTACTCACACACCTAGCCCAATGAAATTTATGAACGATATTTTTCAGCGACCGAAAACCGAAAAAGCTTTCCTATTACTGGTTGTCGGTTATCCAGCGGCCAACTGCCAGGTGCCGGACATCAAAAGAAAATCGCTCGACGAATTTACCAGTACAGTTGGCGCCGTCACGCCGGCGCTGAGCTAAACCACGTCTGGGTGTATGTAGGCAGATGTATTCGAGGTTGTTACAGTTAAATTCGCAAACGAGAGAGTTCATGAACAAAGCCCTAATTACCGCAACTATCCTCTTTTTCAGTTCATTAGGTTGGGCCGATCAGAACGCTGACCTGTTAGCTAAAGCCGCGTCCTTGCATGAACGCATCCTGACCATAGACGCCCATGCAGATATTGAGATTCCTGGACGACCATCCGCTTATGTTGGCCCTGACGGTCTGTCAAAAGTCGCCCCCGAGAAAATGCGCGCCGGTAGTCTCGACGCTGTGGTAATGGCGGCAGCGGTAGGACCCAAGCCACGCACAGCTGCCGGCTATGCCGAGGCCCGCGCTATTGCCGAAGGCGAACTCAGTGCCATGGTGGATTTAGCGGCTGACCCAGCCAATCAGGTCACTTTGGCAACTACCACCACAGCGCTGCTCGAAGCCCATAGGGCCGGCCAGCGCGGGGTGATTCTAGGCCTGCAAAACGCCTTAATTCTTGGTACCGAAGTAAGCGCTGTCGACCACTTCTTCGCAGCAGGCGTGCGAGTTTTTGCTCTGACCCATATGGGCCACAACTTATTTGCTGATTCATCTCGCCCCCTTTTCGACGCAGAACTTGGCAGCCGTGAACCAGATGCCGAACACGGAGGACTGTCGAATCTCGGGCGCAGCGCTATTCAGCGCATTAACGCTCTCGGTGGCGTTGTCGATATCTCGCAACTGTCGAAGCAGGCGGCGTTGCAGGCTATGACCGTCTCAAAAACACCAGTTATCGCCAGCCACTCCAACGCTTGGGCGTTGACCAACGTCAGTCGAAACTTATCTGATGAGGAACTTGATGCCATCGCAGCGACGGGCGGCGTGGTGCATATTGCCCCCTTCGCTGGCTATCTCTTCGATTCATCAGATCCAGAGTTAGACGCAGCAATACGCGCTGTGCGGCGCAAAGCGGGCATTGACGAGAACTACCTATATCCTTTCGAACTGTATTGGGAAATCAACGACCCAGCAGTTAAGACCGAGTTTCTCACCGCAGTGCGCAGCCTGCTAGGACCAATCAACTTAGACACCATGCTCAACCATCTGGACTATGTGGCTGAACGCATCGGGGTTGATCACGTCGGCATCGGTACAGACTTTAACCACGGCAGCGGCATCGACGGCTATCAGGATGCAAGCGACGCGCTAAACGTTACCGTAGGCCTGATCCAACGGGGCTACAGTGATACCGATATCGAAAAAATTTGGGGCGGTAATTTTATCCGGGTCTGGCGGCAAGCAGAGCAGGCCCGACAGAAGCCCAATACGTAAGCCCAAGCATTAAGGATAATGACCATGCGCATCCCTCTACTGTGGTTGGTCAGCTGTTTTGTTATGGCAAGCAGCGCGCCGTCGCTCAATGCAGCAACAGAACAAGACACAGCAAGCCAAACCCAGCGGCCGAATATCGTATTGCTGCTGGCTGATGATCTGGGCTTCAGCGACTTGGCCAGTTACGGCAGCGAGATCAGCACACCCGCGTTGGACAACCTAGCTCGCCGCGGTGTCCGCTTCAGCAACTTCCATGTGGCCGCTAACTGCGCGCCTACTCGGGCTATGCTAATGACCGGAGTTAACAATCATCGTGCGGGTGTGGGCAATATCATCGAAATGATTCCCGATGAGTTTCGCGAATCACCGGCATACCAGGGTACGTTGAGCACCGATACGGTTACCATCGCCACATTACTCCGCGATGCTGGCTACCACACCTACATGGCCGGCAAATGGCACTTAGGCCATAGCCCAGAACTTCTGCCCAGCGCCCGTGGTTTTGATCGCACTACTGCACTAGCGGATTCAGGCGCAGATAACTGGGAACAGAAACCCTATCTGCCAATCTACGAGCAAGCAAACTGGTTCGCCGACGGCGAGCGCTTTAACTTGCCTGACGATTTCTATTCATCGCGATTCTTGGTCGACAAAATTATAGAATTTATCGACAGCAACCCAAGCTCCGAGGCACCATTTTTTGCCTACCTCCCCTTTCAAGCCGTACACATTCCAGTACAGGCACCCCAGTCATTTATCGACCGCTACAAAGGCGTATATGACGACGGCTGGGAAGTGCTACGCACTAAACGATATGAAGCTGCACAAGCATTGGGACTAGTGCCTGAGAATAGCGCCATGGAACCCATGGCCAGCACCGAATCATGGCAAAACCTTGAACCGGAGACCAAGCGTTACCAAGCCAAACGTATGGAGGTCTATGCCGCCATGGTAGAAGCCATGGACTTTCACACCGGCCGGTTAATCCAGCACCTAAAGAACACCGGCCATTATGAAAACACCATTTTTATATTCGCTTCGGATAATGGCAGCGAGGGCAGCGGTGCAGGCGTGGAGTCAGCTCCGGCCAATAACCTTATGCTCAGCCTGATGGACTATAACGACGATTATGAAACTCTAGGGTTAAAGGGCAGCTATGGCACCATAGGTCCGAACTTCGCGAGCGCTGCGGCATCACCCCTCGGCTATTACAAATTTTATGTCGGCGAAGGCGGTCTACGGGTCCCTCTAATAATCGCTGGTGAGCCGCTAAACTTATCCGACCCCAACAGCATTATCGATGCTTTTAGTTACGCTACCGACATCGTTCCCACAATTTTACAGTTGACTGGCGTCCCCCAGCCAAACGGGCGCTACAACAGTAGAGAGGTGGAGCCGATCGTTGGGCGCAGTATGGTGCCGCTGTTACAGGGTCAGGCCGAGCGTATCTACGGCGACGATGACGCCATAGGCTATGAACTGAACGGCCACCGAGCGCTGTTTTTGGGTGATCATAAGATTGTCTATAACCGCCCACCCATCGGCGACGGCGTATGGCATCTCTATAACATCGCCACCGATCCTGGCGAAACTCAGGATCTCAGGGAACTACAGCCGCAGCGCTTCGCGCGCATGCAAGCACTATATGAACAATTCGTCGTGGAACATGGCGTGCTGCCCGTGGCAGAGGATTTCGATCCGCAGCAAGTGATGTTCGCGCGCCTAGTACGGGACCGCTTTGGCGGCTATCTGATCGCCTTAGTTTGCGTTGTGGTGGCGCTTGTGGCCTTTGGTTTTTATCGCAGACGACGCCTTCGAACGCACCAAGTTAACTAGTACCCAAGCAACTCGGCAAGATTAGTCGATACGAATTTCTGTGCTATCGGACGGCAACCAGAAACGCATGCCGTCGAAGGTCATGACTACGTCGGTTTCAATGTCCCGGGTAAAAATCTTTTCCATTAGCGTATTACGCGTCGGCGGCACCAGATGGTAGAGCGCCACCTGCCGAATGTTCGCGCGTTTCGCCATACCATCAAGATTGCGGGTGTCCACGTGATAGTCGAGCACATCACGCAGCACTTGCGCTTGCTTGTCGGCGCCTGCCGCCGCCGCGGCCTTTGCTAAACTATGAATGAGCTTGTGCGACAGGGCATCCGTCAGCAACAAGTCTACATTGGTGGCCGCTTGTTCAAGCCCCTTGGTCACAATAGTGTCGCCGCTCACCACCACGGAACGGCCCATATAATCGAAGCGATAGCCAAATGCCGGCTTAATGGGCGAATGGTCAACTTCAAATGCAGTAATCGTTAAACCATCCTCATCATGTATCACACCGGGTTGAATGGTACGCGCGGCGATAAGCCCAAGAGCCGCGGGCATAAGTTCTTCGCCATGATGCAAGGTGCGGTAACCGCGATCGAGCTCAAACGCCATGTTGTAACCCGCAACCACCTGTTCAACACCCTGCGGTCCGATCACCAGCATGGGCTCCGGTCGCCCGGCAACCCAAGACGCCAGGTTCATATCGCCGATGCCGGAAATATGGTCCGAGTGAAAATGTGTTAGCAGCAGCCCACGCATCAATCGATAGGGTGCGCCATTCGCTTGCATTACGGTGTTTGAGCCGGACCCAGAATCAACCACGAACATCTGGTTGCCCGCGCGCACCATAATGCACGCCTGGGCACGGGTCGGATCGGGTAACGGCGATGAACTGCCGCACACCATGACCTCTAGGCCCTCAAAGTCATAGGGCTTGAGCGTGCTGGCCATCTGCGCCTGGAGCGCCTGCTCCAGCAAAAAGTCTTGGCCCCCACGTAAATTAGTCAATCCGGCATAAGCACCTGTGCCGAAGACGATGACAACCGCCAAAGTTATGAGTAATTTTTTCATTACCTCGCCCTCTCGCTCACCGGTATTTTTAATGTACGTCATTAATACTAAGCTGGCACACCCTTCTGGGCAAGCAGACGCTTGAAGGCTATTCGGCTACCACACAGGTTTCTGACAGCAGTACCGGATTGCAGCGGATACCGCCCTCAATGACAACGCGATAGTCGTTACCAAAATGGGTCGCTGGCAGATAATAGTCGGTGCTAATGGCTTGGGCGCCGCTGGCAAAGGCTTGCTCGCGTCGTCGAGTATCATTCACCCGGGCCTCAAACGTATTGGCATCGGCACGGGTACGCACCAAATACCCTGCCCGGACCAATCTTTGAATGCGTGCGAAGTCCTCTATCGGATCATTGATGATCATCACTCCGGCCGCCGGATGCCCTTCTGGCGCGTTAGTAAACATGGGGCGGCTTTGCCAATTGTCGTAATACCAATCGCGCTTGCTACCGCCCTCATCAAGAATCAACAGCAGCTTACCGCGCGCTTGCTCCAATGTCGGCCAATTCAGCCCCTGCACATCTGCAGGCTGGATTAACCGACTCTCTAAAGCTCGGCGTAATTGCTCATCAAGTAGGTCAAGTGCTCTAGGGGTGAAGGGCTCAGGGTCGGGCAACCCCGTAATCACCTGGTCTTTCAAATTAAAGCTGATCCAAATAGGCGCATGCCGCGGATGCTTTTCCGACCACGCGCGAACCTCCTGCAAACACAGCAACAGTGTGTGGCAGTGACTATTCATATCAATGACTTGGGCGTGCCCTACAGGAAACGAGTCCTCTTCAGGGTCATAAAACAGGTCGATCTCGAGCTTGCGTAGGCCAAGATCCAACTGCTGCGCCAACGGTACGTGCCAGTACTCTAGGCTTTCCGCCGTTTTGGCATCCAGTAGATGCAAGGCCTTAAAAATCAGCGGCGACATGGCCTGCTTATAGCTGTTGTGGCTGCCAACAAATTGAATCTGATTTATCTTCAATGGCGCGCTGTCAGCTAATGCGTATTGCGCTGCGCAAAGCAGGCACAGGCCCAGCACACTCAGCCTAATCATTCGATGTCTTCGTCGCTGAGCTTATGACCCCAATCGCGCTTGGCATTCAGATAACGTTTATTCCAATCACTGACCCCAATAACGTGCTTAACCGCTTCGACCCGGGTAAGGCCAAGGTCCGCAAGATCATTTATTTTTTTCGGATTATTGGTAAGTAAGCGGAACCCTGCATCGCCGATAAAGTACTTGAGTAAAATTCCTGCGTCAGTGAAATCCCGAGAGTCATCCGGCAAACCCAGCGAGCGGTTGGCCTGATAGGTATCCTCGCCAGCATCCTGTAAAAGGTAGGTTGCCGCTTTGGCCCAGAGACCAATACCACGGCCCTCATGACCCGCCATATAAACCAGATAACCCCCTGCCGAATCTTCGCTGATGCGCGCAATAGCCGAACTAAGTTGCGGCCCGCATTCACAACGCTCGGAGCCAAACACATCACCGGTTAAACAATTTGAATGCACCCGTACCAGCGGATTAGCGCTCGGTTCACCAACCACCAAAACGCTGTTAACCGCCAACGGCGATACCAGATGGGAAAATAAGTGTTGGCCACCTCGAGCATTTAAATCAGCTGCCAAGGACTCGACCTGCTTGAGTTCGGTACTGCGTACAGCGGCATACCATTGCACCGTGGTTTTTACCCCCGGCAGGCTCATCGGCAAAGGAATTGGCCCCAATAGATTGATCGCCAGTTCACCGGGTGATTCAGGCGTCGCCACATCGATCAGCTGGCCCTCGGAATTGACACGCACCAATTTACCGTCAGCTATAAGACGTTTGCGGACATCAGGATTTAGATAAGTAAACATGTTTTCCGGCGGTTACCTTGGCACTGTAGTTTTCCGCAGCCAGTTCGGCGTCTGACTTGCAGCGGGCGCCTATTCTGCATCAAAACTGCGGTCAATGACCCGCAATTATAAATTTCCAATAATCTCTGAACCAACCTGCTCTAGGACGTCGAAGCGGGTGTCAAAATTCGGCAGTATCATCACCTGATCTAATCCTGCATCAGCTAACTGCTGGAGCTGTTCCAGCAACTCATCCCGCGTGCCAATCATACTGGCTGCAGAGAGCACTTCAGGAGTTAAGAACCGCTCTTCTTCCTCGACCACCCAACAATTATGCCCTGCATGGATCCGCTGGTGACGTCGCTCCGACGGATAACTTTCCATCAACGCCGTATAGTCCTCCCAGATACCGCTGGCAAAGTGCGGCGGCTGATGACCGAAATTACGAAATTGATCGTAGGCATAGTGCACAGATGCCATAGCCATAGCGCCACATTGAGCTTTAACCCGGGGCGAATCTACCGCTTCTCCGGGTTCCAGCAGCACCATAGTGGTCAACGCCGTAGTATAAAACTCTTCCCCGTTTGGGTTGTCCGGCGAGCGCAGGTCGCGCCCCGCAGCACGAGCACCCTCAGCCAGCATGTGCCATGTCCCGAGCATGGCACTAGGATTTGCCGCTCCTAATACAGCACCGTGGCCATAACGTCCTGCCAGTGATAGGGATTTAGGGCCAAACCCCGACACGTACAGTGGGATTTCATCTGCAAAGTTAACAAACCCGCGATCCGGCATGATGTGCCGAATAGGCAAATTCTGCTCAGCATATTGATACCAGGCTTCTTCACCTTTGAGCAAAGGCGCGAGGGTCTGCAAATAAGTTTCGAATTCCGCAATACGCTGAGGCGGTAGTCCCATAACCCGCATGGCGGTATTGCCCGCGCCAACGCCAAAAAACGTTCGCCCGGGCGCCAACGCGTTTATGGTCGCTATGCCTGCAGCATTTACCGGCGCTGGGCGAGTGCCGGAGATCGCAACACCAGTACCGATATTTATACGTGACGTTCGATCTGCCACCAAAGCAAGAGTGGCAAAGCAATCGGACCAAAGCATCTGGGAATCCGCCATCCACGCATGGCTGTAACCTAATTCTTCAGCCCGAACCACATAGCCCACGTCGTTAATGTGTGACGCAACGCAAACCCCTATATGCATAACGACCTCCGTTCTAGGAGTGGGTTAGAAAACGATGCGCAACACGCTTTCCGCAACGCACGCCGGCTTGTCAGTGCCGTCGATTTCCACCGTCATTTCGTTGATGACTTCGAGCATGCCACCCTTTTCTTCAACGCTGACCAGTTTGCCGCGGGTGCGAATTTTTGCGCCAACTTGTACTGGCGACATAAATCGTACTTTGTTCCAGCCATAGTTGATGCCCATTTTCATACCGTCAAGCGCCGGCAAACCAACGCCTTCACCACCCGGCAAAAAACTCATCAGCGACATGGTCAGCTGACCATGAGCAATCGGCGCACCAAAGGGTCCCGCTTTAGCACGCTCTGGGTCAGTATGAATCCACTGTTGGTCCAAGGTTGCATCGGCAAAGCCGTTAACCCGATCTTGAGTGATTTCAAACCAGTCCGTAGGTTCAGAGGGCTGACCAATTTTGGCATTCAGTGTAGTAATCGCATTTTCCAGTGCAGGGTTAGACATGGAGAGCTCCTGTTGTAGATAAAAACTGGGGCCTAACCCTATGGAAGCTGCAACGGTTGTTCAAGACTTGACCAAGGACTCAGCACCGATAAACCCGTCAGCGCAGGACAGCAATGCATCGATCGCTGCATGCAAAGAGGCCTCAACGGCCGCTGGTTCTGCAGCAAGCTCAACCGTCGTCGAGGCGGCCAAGTTAGCCGCTAGCATCGGCTCTTGCACACGCGAAGACCATAACTGCATGGCGTCACCGGGTGTATCAGCCAGTTCGCGCAACATCTCGGGCGATACCGCACCGACCGCCCGAGCGAGTTCAAAGTCCACCGTATTGTGCAGATGACTCAATAACTTAGGCCCCATCATCTGGGGCGCTATGTGCTGGGGATCCGCGCGCCGCATAAGCCTTTGAATTACCTCAATCAAAAACGGCAAGATCGGACAATCTTGACGAAATGCTGCCACCGCATTGTGCACATTGCCGCGCACCTCAAAACCGGTTTTGCCGCGTTTGCGTTGCACCCAGTATTCATAACCGAAAAGACAAGTCGTCCGGGGCGCTATACGCAAGTGTGGGGCGAATACCAAGACATCCGCATCCAACCAAATAACACAGTCCGCCGCCTTCTCGCGCAACAATTGCTGCATCCACAGCAGCCGCGCCAGATCTGTTGCTACCGGTAACTTTTCGCCGCATTTATCCAGATACCAAGCTGGCACAAACTCGAACAATTCATCGCCCAGAAAACGGTATTCGTAATGGGCTAGTGCCGCCCAACTTTGCGCACTGGCGAGACAGCGCTGCATCCATTCGGGTCGTTGATCTGCAGCACTTTGTAGCACTAGGGTTTTCATAGGGTTGCGCCTTACTTACCAGATGGTTCGCCGAACCGAACTTGTAGCAACTTCACAGAAACCCCTCAGCGCCAGCGTGGTAGCCTGTGACTTTCTATGTTGCACACTGCACAGGGGAGATGCCGGTGAAGCACCGCCACTTTAGTCTTTTAGCCATGCTAATGCTCGCAGCAGGCGCTGCCCAAGCCGAAGTCGACCCAACCAATCGAGCGCTAACTCTCGCCGCCGACTTACCCGCCGGCGCTCTCAAAGACCAGTTGCTAAACTGTGCCAGCGGGCCTTTCTACCCAACCGAGTTTGCCATCGCCCATCGCGGCGCTCCATTAGGCTACCCTGAGCACAGTCGTGAGGGTTATGTCGCAGCCGCCAACATGGGCGCAGGTATTATTGAGTGCGATGTTACCTTTACTAAAGACCTAGAGTTGGTATGCAGACACTCCCAATGCGATTTGGCCAGTTCGACCAATATTCTGCAAACTGAGCTGGCCAACACCTGCCGACAGCCATTCACTCCAGCCCAACAAGGCGCACCGGCCAGCGCCCAATGCTGTACCAGTGACATCACCCTGGCGGAGTTTAAAACCCTGTGTGCGCGCCCTGACGTTAAGAACAGCCAAGCGACCAGTGTTGACGAATTTCTGGCTCCGTTAGACAGCCCGGTAATTGATCAACCGAATCAATGCGGCACAGTGATGAGTCATCGCGACAGCATCGAACTAATCCGCGATCTCGGTACGGCCTTTACGCCGGAACTGAAGCGCCCAGAAGTACCTATGCCATTCAATGGCTTTAGCCAGCAGGACTATGCCAAAAAATTACTGACCGAATACCAACAGGCAGGCATACCAACAAAACAGGTTTACCCCCAATCGTTCAATATCAACGACGTCAGATACTGGATCGAAAACCACCCGCAATACGCTCAGCAAACAATTTGGCTAGTGCCGCGACAGCGACAACTTGTGCCACTCTCTTTCGCAGAGTTGCAGTCTTTGCAGGCGGAGGGCTTACATATAATTGCACCGCCGATACCTATGTTGGTGCAACAAAACTCGAAGGGGCAGGTAGAACCCACCGCTTTTGCCAAAGCCGCGAAGGCGTCGGGACTGAAAATAATCACCTGGACGTTTGAATCGGCCCGAGCCACCAAAGCTGTTTATGGCGACACTCCCGGGCTAATGCTTGAAACCTTAGAGGTACTTGCCCAAGAGATTGGGGTAAGCGGCGTATTCTCGGATTGGCCGGGCACCGTAACCTATTACGCGAATTGCTTAATGAACTGAGCCTCGTTCAGCTGATTTGTTCCTTTGTCAGAGCCAAAAATTCGCGCCAGGTATCATCCATTTGCGGCAGCCAAGCATCAAGCACAGGACCGCTAGCATCCTCGTCGCTAAGACCAAGTTCATAGCGCAGATAGAGATAAAGAAAGGCCGAGACGCGAGCATTTACCTGACAGTGCACCCAAACTTTGCGCCCCTGTAATCCACGCATAAGACCAAAGAATGTTTGCACATCGGCGACAGTGGGGTTGGCAAAATCTACCGGGATATGCAGATAGGTCATTCCTAATTCCGTTACCACCGCATCTTCGTCGGTAACTGCGCCTTCAGAACTGGCCAGAGCCAGATTAAGCACTACAGCAAAACCTGCGCTCTTGATCGCCTGAAATTGCTCGCGCTGAGGCTGACCAGACGAGGCGATAGAGTCATTAATTGGCACATAATTATAAATGGCCGTGACATCAGTCATCATTTTCTCCGTTGGGCTAAGCGAGCAAAAAATCGCGTATTTCTTCGCTGCGAACAGCGGTATCTTGTTCACCCAAGCGCATCAATAAACGCAGATACTCAGGTTCAAACATCACCATACTTAGCGCGTCCGCGCTGGGCTCGCGTTTATTGCCCAGGCCCTGACCAAAAAACCGGAATGCTTTTGGCAACTCCAACTCATGGGCGCGAGCCAGCTCACCCAGATCTTCTTTGGGACGCAGCACCATCACATCTACGGGTCTAAAACCGTCCCACTGGGCAGGTGGTATTTGTGCCAGCAGGTCATTAATACGCTGCATCTGCAGCGCGTCGAAGTCTAATAAATCGAGAAATACTGAATTCAACAACACCCCGGCAATTTGCGCGGGCGACGGATACGGTTCACTCACCGAATCGCTCTGACCACCCTCAGCGGCACGGGGCGATACCGCGAGAATACGCTCGGCGCCCAAATGCATAGCCGGCGATAATGGCGCGCTCAAGCGAATACCACCGTCGCCGTGCCATTGCCCATTCAGAGATATCGCTGGAAAAAACATAGGTAGCGCCGCTGAGGCAAGAATGTGCGGTACCGTAAGTTCTGCCGACTTACTGGTTAATTGGCCCTTTTGCCACAGATTTTCGTTTACGCTTTGTACCCACGCCTCAGAACGGCCGCTGGCATAGTTAGTGGTAATAATCGCCACAGCATCAATCACTGCTTCCTGCAGATTTTCGTTTATACCCACAATGCAGCCGTCTTCCTCTAACAGATGGGTATGCAAAAATTGCTGCAGCGGCGCGCTGTCCACCATACCGCGCACATCTCCCCGGCCCAGCCGACCGCCACTGAGTACGCGCAGCCCCCAATGCAATACCCGCCGCGATACGTGACGAAAATCAGCATGGTAGACCTTGTTAGTCTCCAGGCTCAGCCACAGCTCGCACAATCGCTCCACTGCATCCGACCAATCACCTCGATAGGCCGCCAGCTGTGCCGCATTAATAGCCCCAGCAGATACCCCAGTAAGAATTTTTGGCCGATACTCTGGAATCGCTTTGGCAATATGACGTAGGCATCCAACTTGGTAGGCCGCACGGGCACCACCACCAGACAACACCAGAGCCTGGCGCACGCTATTGGGGTTTGCAGCGGACGGGTATTTCATTTTTCCATGACGCGTTAGGGCAAAAACTCCTGTCACTATAACAGCGGCGCGGCGCATAACGTATGATGCGGCGATGCTGCAAAAACTATCGACGGTTAAAGCCAGGATGAATGCCCTGTTTCGTCCCAATGGCAAGGTGTTCTACGGCTGGTGGATCGTACTTGCCTGCGCCGGCGTGCAATGGCTCGCGGCCATGACCTGGATGCACTCCTACGGCGCCTATACCCTGCATCTGCAGGAAGAATTCGGCTGGAGCATGTCGATACTGTCCCTGGCATTTGCCCTAACGCGGTTGGAAAGTGGCCTGCTCGGACCCCTCCAAGGCTGGCTCGTAGACCGCTATGGCCCACGTTTAATCCTTATCATTGGCACTGTGATTTTTGGTATTGGTTTCTTCTTGTTCAGCCAAGTGCAGAGCATTACCAGCTACTTTATCGCCTTCATTCTTATCGCTCTGGGTTCGAGTCTTGGCGGTTTTGCGACCTTGATGGTGGCCATTGTCAGTTGGTTCGACCAACACCGCGCCAAAGCCATCGCCTGGTCACAATTCGGTTTCTCCATCGGTGGTCTGTGCGTGCCACTGGTCGTACTGGGTTTAGAGTTTTTTGGTTGGCGCGCCATGGCACTGTATTCCGGCATCGCCGTATTGGCCTTGGGCTTGCCCATGGTGGCATTAATTCGCCACCGACCTGAAGACTATGGCGAGGTACCGGACGGCATCAGCAATAACACTGATAGCGCGGCCGCCGAGGCCACAATAGGGTTTGTGCCACAAGTCAGTCTGTCTTGGCGCCAAGCCGTGCGAGAGCCGTCTTTTTGGCTGATTTCCATAGGCCACGGTTTGTCGCTGCTGACCGTATCGTCGATGCTGGCTCACTTGATTCCACACCTGACAAACGGCTTAGGCTATACGCCGGTGCAGGCAGGCCTGGCGTTTGCACTAATGACCGGCATACAAATGGGCGGCTTGCTGCTGGGCGGTATTCTTGGCGACCGCTATGAAAAAAGTTTTATTTGCGTGCTTTGCATGGCCGGTCATTGCGTCGGCTTGCTCATGGTGACCTATGCCAGCAGCCCCATTTGGATTCTTGGCTTTGCCCTATTCCATGGCTTTGCTTGGGGCATTCGCGGGCCTTTGATGGTGGCCCTGCGCGCCGACTATTTCGGCCCCAAGTCGTTTGGCACCATAATGGGCATCTCGTCACTTATCGTCATGATCGGCATGACCATAGGACCCATTGCTTGCGGAGTATTATACGACCTCTATGGCAACTACGAGCTAGCCTTCACCATTATGGCGCTGTGTTCTTTAGCCGGCGGACTATGCTTTTGGTTTGCTAAGCCACCGACCATCCTTGCCGAACAGCCAAGCTAAGTTTCGCCACCGCAATCCCTAGTTTGCGAGATTATGCGGCTTTTTCTTTTCAGTGCAGCAAAGCATAGGCACACTGCGCTGCACTAGACCCAAACACAGAGAGACAGACGTGGCTAAAACCGGTTGTACGCTAAAGTACCTGGCACGGGGGGTCATCCCCAGCCGCGACAGTAAGAGCGCCTTACTCGCAGAGTTACAAGAAGTCATCCCTCAAAGCACCGTCACGGTGTTGCCGGTAAATCAAGGCTATTCCATTGAACTGGAATTTACCGATATCGCACCATTCAACCGCAGCAGTTTTGAGCCCTATATCGCAGAGCAGGTACTGAGCGAGGCATTAAATTTACGCTGCCAGTTCAGCGGCACACTGCAGTTGGACCTGTTGAAAACATACTTCTACTAGGCCGCAACCGCTTTCGGCGCCGCACGATAAAATGAGATCGCCACAGCCGACCCAACGTAGAGACACAAAAACACCATAAAGGCGGGGTCATAAGAACTATAAACATCGTAGACCCAGCCAGCGAAAGGCACCCCTATGATTTGAATTGGAAACATTGCCGGTCGCATCAAGCCTAGCACCGCGCCAAAACGTTCACGACCAAAGGTCGCGCCAACAATGGCGCCTTGCATGGGAATAACACCACCAACGCCCAAACCAAAAATCGCGGCGCCAACGGTGAATAACAACAACCCGTCATTGGTAAACATCAAAAACTGACCTAGGAACTGAAGAATAATTACCAGCACCACCACCCTACGCACCGGCTGCCGATCGGCAATCCAGCCAAAGCCAAGCTTGCCAAAGACACCAATACCCGCACACACCGACATAACCTTAGCGGCGTCTGCAAGACTGATCCCGAGGTCAACCAATCGCGGAATCATATGGGTCAACGTTGCGCTCATAGAGCAAAATAGCAAAGAGAACGCGGCCACAATCACCCAGAAATTCCGTTCTCTGATCACATCACGCATACCAATGCGCGGCGCTGGCACAACTGGACTACCCGCGGGCAGCGGCAACGCACCGTCTGGCCGCAAGCCCACATCCTCAGGCCGAGAAATAACCAGCCGTAAGACCAACGGCACAACGATGAACATAGTGAACAAGCCAAAAACCAAAAAGCCCGTTCGCCAATCAAAGCCCTCGACCAAGTAGGCACTGACATTAGGCATCACCACTCCAGACAGGGAAACACCGGCTGCGGCGATACCCAACGCCATACCACGACGTTTATCGAACCAATTGGCGACCAACTTACTGGTGGCTAGATGCCCCATGCTGCTGGCACCAAAGCCGATGAACACACCAATGACTAGGTAGAACTGGAGCAATGAGTTCACTTGGGAAAGCAACAAAAAACCGGAGGACATGGATAAAGCACCGGCTGCCATGACCCGCCGCAGTGGGAAACGATCCAGCGCGCGGCCCACTAGGGGTGCGGCGATGGCTCCTACCGCATGGGTTATCGTCAAGCCCAGTGAAGCGCCAAGGTGCGAACCCAGCGTAGCACCCAGGTCTGAGTCGCCAAATTCTTTGGCAATCGCATTAAAGAAAACACCGTAGGAATAGAAGAAAAAGCCGACCGCTACAAAGTCCACCGAAAACGCGACCAGAACCATCCTCCAGCCCAGAAACCGTTTCGGCTTTTGCACCAGGTAACCCAAAGACTAAAAGCCCATATTAACACAGGGGCCGTATCCCCGGCGCAGCCATCAGCATATTGTTGAATTCGCTTCAGAGTGCTGACTGTTTTATCCCACTCCCGCGCCCTAAGCGGTGTTTGACCCTCGCTCTACAGCACACAAGACTTGCGTAACCGTCACGCCTTGGTTGTAATCCAAGTCCGCGAAATTTGGGGAATGGAGAATGGCCGCACCGCTCGACGACGTTGTTGTGTTAGAAATAGATAACTGGATGGCTGCGCCCAGCGCCGCTGCCGTGCTGGCTGACATGGGCGCCACCGTAATCAAGATCGAGCCGTTGACCGGCGATCCCATGCGCGACATGGGGCGACCGGTAAAAAATCCGGACCTCAGCGAAGAGCTAAAAAATTACGACTTCCAATTCGACGTCGATAATCGCGGCAAGCAATCTATCGCCGTGGCCTTAGACCAACCAGAGGGCGCAGATCTGGTGCGTAAATTGGTCGCCAAAGCCGATATTTTTATGTGCAATCTGTTAACCGCACGACAGCAGAAATTTGGCCTGGAACCCGAGACTCTGTTCAAAATCAATCCCAAGCTAGTGCACGCCACCCTGACCGGCTATGGCACCAGTGGCCCGGATGCATGGCGTCCTGGCTATGACGTTACAGCCTTCTTTGGCCGCTCCGGGCTATACGATGCGTCCCGCGAAGGAGATGACGGGGTAGTCCCCATGGCCCGCCCCGCGCAGGGCGATCACACCACAGGCCTAGCCATGGTTGGAGCAATCCTCGGCGCATTGCGCATGGCGGAAAAAACCGGCCAAGGCCAAGCTGTAGAAACCTCGTTATACGAAACGGCGGTATGGACCCAGGCGACGGATTATTCAGTTACCGCAATGGATCACGCCCCGGTAAGACGCCGGCCACGCCACCAGATGCTCGCCATCTGCGCCAATCGTTTTCCCTGTGGCGACGGCAAATGGGTGGTCTTCAATATGATGCCCGACGCCGCCTACTGGCCGCGATTGGTCAAATGTTTAGGCTGCGAAGAACTTATTGACGACCCGCGCTTTGTTGATCCGTCGGCGCGCTATAAAAACATGGGCGAACTGATTGATTTAATCGACAATGCTTTGGCAGCAAAGAGTCGCGATGAGTGGGGCAAAATTTTCGATGACGCCGGTCTGATCTGGGGTCCGGTAATGGGCCTACACGAAGTACCCCAAGACCAACACGCTCAAGAGTTGGGTATGTTCCCGACCATTAGCCATCCGCAACTGGGCAACTACACCACAGTAAATATCCCAATGCGCTTCTCCACTGCCGATGTGAAGCCACAGGGACCCTCGCCATTGCTCGGTGAACACACGCAACAAGTCCTGGAGAACGCGGGGTTCAGTGCAGAGGAAATCACCGAACTGCGCAGTCAGGGTATCGTTAACGACGCCTAAGTCGAGCGCGTCGCCACAGTCATGAGCATCGATAGCATCCTCAACCAATTACAACGCGGTGATCTGTCGATCGCCGAAGCCGAAGCGCAAATTCGCGAACATTACTTCAGCGACCTCGGTCATACCGTGGTGGACAATCATCGCGAGCAACGCACAGGCAGTGCCGAAGTCATTTATGCTGCTGGTAAAACGCCAGAACAAATCGCCGAGATCTTTGCGCATATGCGCGCCCGAGGCAGCAGCGTTTTAGCCACTCGCCTCAGCGCCGAAGCCTACGCCGCACTGACCAGTCTACCCGCAGATGCGCAATACCATAGCCACGCGCAGTTGCTGACCTGGCACGCGACAGCACCGGAGCCGCAAACGTCCACTATAGCGGTCGTCACTGCGGGCACATCGGATATGGCAGTGGCTGAGGAAGCAGCACTCACCGCCGAGTTTTATGGCAATCCAGTTATGCGCATCAACGATGTGGGAGTAGCTGGATTACACCGGCTACTGGCACGAATTGATGAACTGCGTACCGCTAAAGTGCTAATCGTGGTGGCGGGCATGGAAGGCGCACTGCCCAGCGTCGTTGGTGGCTTAGTAGATAAACCTGTCATCGCGGTACCCACCAGTGTCGGCTACGGCGCTGCCTTTGACGGTGTTGCCGCGCTGCTAGGTATGCTTACCAGTTGCGCGTCAGGCATTTCAGTTGTAAATATTGATAACGGCTTTGGTGCCGGCTTTTTGGCCAACCGCATCAATCGACTGGAATAAAGCATGACCCCAGAACTGAGCCAAAAGTACCAACATCTACAGGACATTATTGCCAGCTACGAAACGGTCATTGTGGCTTTCTCCGGCGGCATAGACAGTTCGCTGGTAGCCTACGTGGCCGGGCAAGTTTTGGGTACCAAGGCACTCGCGGTCACCTCGGGTTCAGCCAGCCTTAAACGTACCGACTTGGCACTCTCCAAACGCCTGAGCGATGATTGGGGCATCGCCCATGAGGTCATAGTCACCGACGAACTGAACAAAGCCGATTATCGGGCCAATCCAACCAATCGCTGCTTTCACTGCAAAACCTCGCTGTATACCGAACTGCAACAAATCGCCGAGGCTCGAGGCGTGGCGGTCATTGCTAACGGCACCAACCTAGATGACCTCGGCGACCACCGGCCCGGACTGGTGGCCGCAGAGAACCACAACGTGCGCTCGCCCTTGGTCGAAAGCGGCTTTCACAAGGCTGATATCCGTGCCCTAGCTACAGCCCTTGGGCTAGAAAATGCCGACAAGCCCCAGGCCGCCTGCTTGTCCAGCCGCTTTCCCTACGGCACCGCGATCAATCAAGAATTGTTAGCCCAGGTTGAGGCCGCCGAAGACATTCTGGCAGAACTCGGCTTTTCTCAGTTCCGGGTACGCCATCATGGCGATGTGGCACGCCTCGAGGTGCTGCCTGCCGAATTCGCACTTGCGGCAGAACATCACGCGACGCTCCAGCAGCGCATCAAAGCACTGGGCTATCGCTTCGTCACGCTCGATCTGGGCGGTTTCCGCTCAGGATCACTGAACGAAGGTTTGCAGCCCGAGCAAATACAAGTAGTTAACATATTCGACGGTCAGGAACGGTAAGCCTCAGTCCTTATTGACCGTCGGGAGAGAGCTATGGCAATCCCAGAAGAATTCAGTCGCGAGTACATAGACCGGGTAAGCGACGACACTCATCTTTATAAAGCCATCGTTACCAGCAAGGAACCCTATCGCAGCTTGGCGCGCAGGGACTTTCACCAGTCTGCCGATCACGGCTTTAGCCACAAAGCCAGCGATGCTCCAGCAAACAGTCCGGCACCCGGACTGGATTTAGACAACCCACAGCTGTACTACAATACCGATGGCGCCGCCGCAGACTATTGGCGCGACAAAGATCTCCCCAAACCCGAAAGAGACATTAACCAGCTACGCAGGGACCTAGCAGAATGGGGTTATTGTCTGATCGACCAAGCATTGTCACCGACCCAACTGCAGCGCATGAGTGCACGTGTGCGCGACCAAGCTGCTGGTGAGCGTAAAGCCGGTATCGCGTCGTGGATGGGCACAGAACCAGTACCAGGCGAGAAATTAACCACCACGCAATTTGTGCACTGCCTCATCAACAAGGGCGAGCAATTCCTACACTGCGTGGAACACAATACCGACGGTGTGCAGGCCGCTCACGTAATCGAGCGTTTGGTGAGCGAAAGCATTGGCGAGCGCTTCTTGATGTCATCCTTTATCGCCATCATCACCAACAAACATAATCTGCCCCAGGCGCTGCACCAGGATCAGGCCATCGCGCCGTTTCAGGATATGGCCGCACCCTATACCTGCAACACCATGTTTATTCTCGACAATATGGGTCCGCACAATGGCGGCACCTTAGTGGTTCCAGGTTCCCACAAATTACTCAGCGCGCCAGGTACAGGCCAACCCATCGATACTCCCCTGCCACCAGCGATCAACCTCAGCGCCCCTGCCGGCACCGTAATGATCTTTGAAGGCCGACTACTGCATGGCACCGGCGTTAACCGCTCAGACGCCGCACGCACAGTCCTAGTCATGAACAGCATCAAACCCTTTATGCGCCAGCAAGAGCTGCATTTATTTTCTGCCCACAGCAGTATCTTAGAAAACGCATCAGATAAATTACTGTACCGACTGGGCGCTATGCCCACCGGCCTCGGCGGCATCGAGGGTGCATGGAACGGCGACCGCTTAGTGGGGCAGCGGCTGGCCATGGAGCAAGGCAATTATCTGGCCGTTGGCGAGTTATCGCCGCACAGTTCTAAACAGGAATTAGCGCAAAACTTCGGCTACCGGCATTCCGAGGTAGGGACCCGCCAAGCGCCCCACCAACCCGAAGGCGCAGGCAAAAACCCACCTACATTTTAAAGCGGTTGCGGTCCTAACCCTCGGCGACGTTGTCCCGGCTTCTTAGGAATTGGCGCATCTGCCGGTCGTAGCGACTGGTGGCAGACTTACGGCCTTCCCGCACCCATGGCTGGGCTACAGGCGCGGCTGCGGCTTCTACCTGATCGCCCATCACGGTCACCCGCTGAATCACCCGCTCGCCCTCAAAATCGTTTAGCACGAAGTGCTGGGTGCAACGGTTATCCCATATGGCAATGGTGCCTGGGGTCCAGTGGTAGCGCACCGTAAAGCGCGGGTTCTTGACCCAATCGGTAAGGTAGTCCAGAACTGCGCGGCTTTCGGTCGCGTTCATCTCCACAATACGACGAGTGAAATGCTCATTTACGTACAGCGCTTTTGCGCCGGTTTCCGGATGTACCCGCACCACCGGATGAATCGCCATAATGTCTGGGCGACTGTGGGGTGCGGCGTCATGCAGGGCCGTGGTGCCCTCGCACAGTTGCTGCATTGGCACCGACAGTTCCGCATAGGCCTGATTCAGATTGGTCCACATGGTGTCGCCACCAAATTCCGGACACTTCACCATATGCAGTATGGACATGATCGACGGCTGATCCTGAAAGGTGATGTCAGTATGCCACTCGTCCGCGACACCGCCGTGGGTGGCGGCCAACTCAAAAATATAAGGGTGATCGGTGAACGGGTTTTTTAGATTAGGGTGATCTTCCAGTTCACCAAAATTATGCCCGAATGCCACATGCTGTTCGGGGCTCATGGTCTGCCCAGGAAAGAATAGCACTTTGTGTTCCAGCAACAATTCGTTGACCAGCTTGATGTCGGCCTCGGTCGCGATCGTTAGATCAACATTGGTGACCTCTGCGCCTAACGCACCCGCTAGTCGCTTCACTTGCCATTGATTCGCCATGGTTTGTCCTCCTGCCCAGCCACTGGGCGCTCTGCTACCCCGTATGTTCCTGTTCTTAACCGTTCGCTATTAGCACATCGTCGCTGACATCGCGCACGAATAAAGGCTCGATACCATGTTCGACTATATCTTTTTGCAGGGCTTCTATGTCCACTTGCTGTCGCGGCGCAGCAGCCGCTTGCAACAACATCTCTAACAATGTGGCATCACTACTGGTGTTCAAAAATAGTCCCGGCCGCGCCAGCACAAAGTCTACCGCACGTTGCACCGCGCCGGAGTCTTTAAGCGGTCGATACCAACTCAAACGCCGTTCTGGATCATCGTCTTGCCACCGGCGTGCGGCGATACTTTTTATGGTTTGCATCGCTACCCCTCGAGCTGAGCAAAGATCATACAGCGCTTCAAAATCAGCAGCGTACTCAGGATTTCCCATCATCACGAAACTGTACGGCACCAAAATCGAATCAAAGGCGTAGGTTTCAAGACTCTTTATATGCATGGCAGGCGCATAAGTGCCGTGACCAGTTACGCCGATAAACCGCACCAGACCTTGGTCTTTTGCCTCAATGAGCGCTTCCAAAGCACCACCAGCACTCATAGCCGTCTGCCAATCGTCTTCGTGGGTGAGGTTGTGCAGCTGGATCATGTCGATCTGTTCCACCTGCATGCGCTCCAGCGAGGCATGCAATTGCGCCTTGGCCTTAGCGGCTGTGCGATGGCCGGTCTTGGTGGCTAAAAATACCTCGCTGCGATGCTGAGCCAACCACGGTGCTAAACGTAACTCCGCGTCTCCATAACTGGCGGCTACATCTATATGGTTGACCCCAAAACTACTCATCAAGTCCAGGGTTCGGTCAGCGCGCTCTTGGGACATCGCGCCCAAGGCTGCGGCCCCAAAAATCGTGCGACTGCTGTGATGCCCGGTACTGCCAAATGGCGCTCGTTCTATACTCTGATCCATCCTGTTCCCTATGCAGTTGATGCTGCTAACATACCGTTATGGTGACCTTACAATCATCGTTTACCGCATACGCTGCAGGCAAGCTTTCATTGCGCAGCGCCAACTCGGTCTTAGCGGCCCAATATTTGCTGCGGTTGAATTCATGAGCACTGTAGTTTGCTGGAACTGTGGCCGCGATCTGGCCGATATCCCTCGACCCATCAGTCGCCACAGTAATTGCCCCGAATGCTTCACTGACCTGCACTGTTGCAGACTGTGCAAACACTTTTTGCCCGAGCGGGTTGGCGTTTGCGCCAAGGATCGCGCCGATCCGCCAGTAGAAAAAGAGAACGCAAATTTCTGCAGCTTTTTCTTACCCACCAACTCTGCATACGATCAACAAAGCAAAACTAAGGGCGACGCCGCAAAGAATGCGTTAGCGGACTTGTTTAGCACTGCAGCATAGGATGCCGCTGCCGATGGCACAAAGCAAAAATCAGAGCAGTCGGCCACCGACACTGCGACTGATGCGCTAAACGCCCTCTTTAAAACAAAAAAATAGCAACAGCAAAGCTTGATCAAAGTAGTCTTTTACTAACTATTCTTATCTTTTCTATCGACGTGATACGCCGGTGTCGACCATGTTGGGAAATATCTCAAGAGTATTTGGCGCAAAACCCACCGAGCAAGAGCAAGACGACTTAGCTGCCGAAGTCATGCTCATGACGCTGTCGAGGGCCACCGCCGCAGATTCGCGACGTGGAAGTTAGAAAGTTCGGGCAGTGCTCGAAGAAAATCTCAATAGAGTTTACTCATCAGCAGACATCCGGGTGGCTGCAAACTCCGAAATCTAGGCGGTGGCGCCGCTCCACCAATATTTTGGGACGGACCATTGAGGCGCTGGCCGATGTAATCAACATCGACGTTCGGGTCAGCACGATGGAGGTGGATTTCTTCAAAGTTGTCGCTAATGCTCTGGCTCTTACGCCAGCACAGATCATGGTGTTGCTGAAATCAGCGGTGGATCCATAACGTAGAATCGGCAAACACACAGCCGTAAATTCCAGGGTGACCCAAATCCATCCGCAAACCTAGGCGTCAGGCCCTGCAAATTGATCCCGCCTGCCCTATAATGTCCGGCTAGTAAATCTCCGGGCTTGGCCTGCCAGCAACCTGGGGAACTCAAATCACCGGCTGCTCAATGTAGCCCGGCCATTGGGCAGAAAGGAGAAATAGCGTCATGCTTGAAGCGTATCGAGCGCATGTCAGTGAACGAGCAGAAATTGGGATACCCCCTAAAGCATTGGACCCAGCCTGGACAGCAGAATTAGTTGAATTGCTCAAAGCACCACCGGCCGGCGAAGAAGAATTTTTACTCGACCTCATCGCAAATCGAGTGCCACCCGGTGTCGATGAAGCCGCCTACGTTAAAGCGAGTTTTTTGTCCGCCATTGTTAACGGCGAAGCCTCATCACCGCTTATCGATCGCGCTGCTGCGGTAGTCCTGCTGGGCAATATGCACGGCGGCTACAACGTAGAAACCCTGGTTAAACTGCTAGACGACGCAGAATTAGCCGCAGCGGCCGCCCAGGAACTTAAATCTACAACCTTAGTCTTCGACGCCTTCCACGATGTAGCGGCAAAATCAGACGCAGGCAACGAATACGCAAAAGCCGTACTGCAATCTTGGGCTGATGCTGAATGGTTTACCAGCAATGACGCCGTTCCGGAAAGCATCAAAGCGGTGGTCTTTAAGGTTTCTGGCGAAACCAATACAGATGATCTATCACCGGCCCAAGATGCGTGGTCGCGACCAGATATCCCTCTGCACGCGCGTGCCATGTACAAGATGACCCGCGACGGCTTAGAGCCAGAAGAACACGGTAGCATCGGTCCAATGGCACAGATCGAAGCCATGCGTAATCACGACCTGCCCGTGGCCTTCGTTGGCGACGTCGTCGGCACCGGCTCATCTCGCAAATCTGCAACCAACTCGGTGCTGTGGTTTTTTGGCGAGGATATTCCCGGCGTACCAAACAAACGATCCGGCGGCATCTGTATCGGCAACAAGGTCGCACCTATTTTCTTTAACACTATGGAAGATGCAGGTGCACTGGTCTTTGAAGCACCAGTAGAAAAACTTAACTTCGGCGACGTCATTGAGATACGACCCTACGAGGGCAAAATTCTGAACGAAGCAGGCGACGTGCTGTCTGAGTTCGAACACAAATCAGATGTCATTCTCGACGAAGTTCAGGCCGACGGGCGCATTAACCTTATTATTGGTCGCGGTCTGACCCAGCGTAGCCGCGAACATCTTGGCCTGCCTGCCTCCGAGGTATTCCGCCGTCCCGACACGCCCGAAGCATCAGACAAGGGCTATACCTTGGCACA
>Ga0163109_10000670_pt1 | contig 27196 bp, 33 predicted proteins | sample CRUFie1St13metaG_FD_108704 | JGI IMG/M metagenome (GOLD analysis project Ga0163109, IMG submission 108704) | Marine microbial communities from the Costa Rica Dome - CRUD Field 142mm St13 metaG | ecosystem: Environmental > Aquatic > Marine > Oceanic > Photic zone | place: Costa Rica: the Eastern...
ATCATATCAAATTTATGTACTGGAACTTCTTGCAAAATTTTACCTCCATATGTAATATTAATTAACTTGTATAATGTAGAGGGCAAACTAAAATAATCATCTTCGCCTCCAACTGATGAAGGAGAAACATCAGTATAGTTTAGAGTAGCACTTGTAGAAAACACATCTATTTTGTTTTGAATTTGCGCAACGCTATCTCCATAACCTAATGCTTTTTTTCTAGAATTTTGTGCTGCAACAGCTCTTGAATAATCAGAAAAATAGTTTTCGAATATTTCTAATTGTGCCTGCTTTGCAAAAAAATCAAACTCAGTAGGTGCTATGTATCCGCGATTATCCTTGTTTAACAGAAATAAAACTGTGTTTCTAACGCTATTTATCATAGGATATATTTTGTACAAAAATACTAAAAAAAAGAGGTCATAAACTGACCTCTCACAAAACTTAATATATATGGATAATATATTACAATTTATTTGTAATGTTTTGTAATGCATCTAAGCCTTCATCAGTCTTAAAATAAAGTGCTAATGCGCTATACACATTTTCTCCATAAAGTGTAACAATAAGTTTTTCTTTTGGATTGTCACCCCATACTACAGTTCGGTTATCTGATTTTATAGAAAGAATTCCTAATTCAACTGCTCTAACAGCTAAATTTCTAAGTTTTAGGTTTTCATCATCAACTAAATTCATAAATTCATCTGGATTATTTCTTGCCCATATAATCATATCTCTTCTAAGTTCAGAAGAAGTCATTCTTGAAATAACAGACTTGTTAGTAAGAACGACTCTAGCTATTGCTTCAAGGTCATTTATATCCATGTCTTTAGCCGCAACCTGTGCATCTAATGAACTAGCGAGAGTTTGTACGTCTTCTTGTGCTTCTTGTTCTGGGTCAAATTCAAAAAACTTTTTATTAAAAGCTGGGTGAGTCAACAGGAATTTCTGAAGATTCACGTTCCAGTCTGGTACTATTAGTTTTCCGTTTTCAAATATAATAGGTTCTATTGTAGCTACACCATCTTGCTCATCCACAAAAGGTGTAATTTGGTTTGTAGCCCATCTCAAAGCCCTATTTAGTTGACCATCGAAGTAAGTTAATGGTTTAGACGCAGTATGTTTTACTGCAATCATATGTCTTATAGGTGTTTTATCACCTGTTAATAAAAATATTCTTTGTTTTTTTTCTAGTTTCGGTAGGATAGCGGTGTATCCACTTTTTATTTTTGTCGCCATTTTATTATAATTAAATTAAATTAAAAAAAAGGGGAGAAGAAAACTCCTCCCCATTTATTATTATTGCATCAATAAGAAGTTGTTAACTCCCATTGTACATAAAGCTCTTTCTGATAAGAAATGAACTTGCATTGCATCAAGATCACTGCTCATACCAGCTGAACCAGCTGAACCTGTTACCCAAGACTTATATTTTCTGTCTTCAGTAGGAGAAACTCTATATCTTACGTGTAAGAAAGGTCTTTTTGCATTTTGACCTAATACTTGATCGTAAATAGTAGTTGTACCTGCAGGAACTAAAATACCATCAACACCACCAATATTTCCTCTAGTAGTAGCGTCGTTTAAGTATTTCCAGTCACTCTTATAGAAATCGTATCCGATTCTAAATCCTGTAAATCCAAGATTCAATGCCATATCTTCGTCATTGTCAAATAAACCATAAGAAGATGTAGAAGCACCAGAGTTGTTTTGAGCTGCTAACACAGTGTCAATTTTGAAAGATGTATCTCTGTTCACAAAAAGTACATTTTCTTGAATCGCTCCTTCTTTATCAAGAACTTTAGCGATATTTTCTAAATCAGTTCTATCACCGATGTCACCACTTGAAGTGTTACCATTGTTTTCGATTTCATAGAAAAGACCTTTTGTACCTTTGTACCCAGCTCCAGCTGCTCCAGAACCTGAAACTGCTGGTTCACCTTCAACCATAGCTAATTCTAAATAGTCCTCAAATCTTAGTCTTGTTTCATGCTCAGATTTTAAATACCATAAGAATCCACTTGCTCCGTTTTCAGTTGTTACTTCAACCCATCCAACATGAGCCATTTCTGAACCACTAACCTCATACTTATCTTTTATGATAATTGGGTTATTTTCTTTAGCTTCGAAATCAGCTTCAAGAGAACCTGACATTCCATTTGTACCTTTTTTAAATTCAGAACCATATACAAACACAGTTACAGCGTCGTTGTCAGTAAATCCTCCAGTAGCTGTTAAGTTAGCAAGTGAATAAGGTTTTACAACAACTTTATCTGCATTAGAAGCATCTGTAATTAAACATTTTAACTGAATAGAAGCATCAGCATTTGAAACTATAATTGTTTGATTATCTCTAAAGTTATGAGCAGTTAGCCCGTCGATTTCGTTAGCACCGTTTATAGTACCAGAATCTTGAATATGTAGTCTACCTTGCTCACTCCATTTGATTAAGTCAGAGCTTGATGGAATTTCAGCTCCTACCATTCTTAAGAATGATGAGATAGATCTATTTCCGTATCTTTCGAATTCTTTCTCGTACAAATCCGGTAGATACTGCTGCGCAAAAGTGTAATCACTATTTGATAAATAGTTTGAATTAGATAGTGATTTACCTGGCGCAGGCGTTAATGATGTGCTACCGCCTATTGAGCCGTTAGCAAAATTAATAGATTGTGCCATTTTAAAATTTTTTTAGTTTTAACGTTTTTTAATTTTTAATCCAGAACCAAACTCTTGTGTATCTTTCAATACTCTAAACTTAGTTCCTGTTTGTGAAGTATCAACGTTTTTTCTAACATCCATGTTTATGTTTTTCCCGTCTTTTACGACTTCGTTTACTGCATCTGATTTGCCTTGCTCATAAAAAAACTTAGCATAAGATTCAGGATTCATAGCCATATCTAGGGCTGTGTGAAAACTTTTAGCATCCTTCAAAAAACCTTTGTCATCTACATGTTTGTTAATAAAGTTTGTCAAGTCACTGTTACTATTAACAACATCTTCAACATTCTTTGGTTTATAAGTAAGTTTTTTATCGTTTATATTGAATTCAAAACCTTTGAAATCATCGTTAAAATACTTTCTTGTTTTTTCAACAAAAACATTTCTTTGAGACTCAGTTTCTTTTTCTTGCTTCGCTGATTCTTCTATATAATTATTATAAAACTCAAAAGCTTCTTTATAGTTTTCTGGCACATTCTCTGCACTTGACTCAAGAGGAGCTTTGTATTTTTCCTTTAAACTATTAAAATGCTCTTTAGCTTTATGTAATTCTTGTTTTTTCTCAAGAGTCTTCTTTTTTATATCAGTTTCATTATCAGTATCTTGTGAATATGCATACTTTTCATTAAGTAGGAAATCAACATCAGAATCATCAAGACCAGGATTATTTTCTTTGTAATATGCTCTCAAAAGTGCATCATCTTCAACAGTATCAAAATCTTGTTGAAGCTTTACATAATCTGCTAATCCTCTTTTTGTTTCTTTATTGTATTCTAAATACTTTGAAACTTCTTCTGGAAGCTCTTGTTTTTCATTATTTTTAAGAACGTTCTCTAAAGAATTTATGTCGATCTTATATTTATCACTTAAATATTGATTGATTACATCTTCTTTAGTTGGTTCATTTGGTTGTTCAGGTTCCTCAGTCTTTTCTTTAACTGGTTTCTCTTCAACAACCTCCTCTTTATTTTCAACCTCCTGAGTTTTTTCTTGAACTTCAGGTGTTTCTTCAACCTTTTCAGGTTCTTCTTCTTTTTTTACTGATGAAAGATTTACTTTAAAATCTACATCATTGTTTGGTTCTTCGACTACTTTAGCCTTAATTTCTTCACTCATAATATATTAAATTAAATTTTATACAAAAATACTAAAATTATAGTATGTTTTTTTGGTCCATATTTGCAAGCATATTCTCCATTGGGTTTGGCATCGCTTGTTCTTCTTTTTCGAAGTTAGTAGGAGGTAAGTTTTCTTTTCTTTGTGCAATTAACTTGCTTTGTTGAGTAGCTTGTTTCTCTGTTCTTTTATCTTTTCTATCTTCTTTAAACATTTCTCTACCCTCAATAGTTTCTGAATCCATTGCTTTCAATTTCATCTCATACTCATATTTTAGCTCCATCATCTCTTTATCTATTTGTGCTTTTTGTTGCAACTTTTGTAATTCAAGTTGTGCTTTCAACTGCTCTAGTTGAGACTCAGTTTGAGTTTTCATTTGTTGTTCTTGCATTCTTGATTGAGACGCAGCTTTAGCTGACTGAACATTAGATTCAGTTTGCATTTGAATATTAGCTTGTTGTCTTTCCATATCAAGCTTTTCTTTTTTTTGTTTTTTAATTTTCAAAAGAGTATTAGCTAGCGTAGTATTGTTAACTTGTCTAACATCAATAGCATCATCCAAATCAATTTTTTTAGCTTGAATAGATTGCTGAATGTTTTGTTCTAACATTCTTTTCTCTTCTTCATCAGGTTCTAATTCTATAAATATACCAAAGTCATGAAGATGTAATGTTTTAATATCATTCAAAACTTTCAAATTGTTTTTGCCAATCATTTTAGCAAAATCTTCTGCAAAGGCTGAAAACATTAATATATCAGAAATCCTATAAGACAAAGCTTCACATAGTTTTTTTGTAATATATAATCCTGACTCAACAACATGTCTAGTAGCTGTATTACTGTTCAAGGCTGCAAGTTTTTGAACACCCACTAAGGCGTATTGATCTGGCATACTCCCATCTCTTGCTTCATTGATACCTGTAACAGATCTTATCAACCCTAATTGATAATTATACATAGCTATTAAGCTTTGAATCTTAGCATTTGAACCTGAGCTTGTTAGCTCTTGAATTGGTACTCTGGCGTTATTAAAATCACCATCCTCTGTATAACTTCTTCCTATTACACTACCAGTTTGGAAATACATAGATAGTGCTTCTGAAGGATTATATGAAGCTCCATTACCTAAATCTACACTATTCAAACCATCAGCGTCAATAAATACACCATCTGGTATCATTTTAGCTATCACTTGTTGTAGTTTTAAATGAACTAGCTGTATCTGATCTGCAAATGGGGTCATTCTTTTTACTAAAGAATCAATTTTACCTTTATCCATTTTGATAGCCGATACTATATATGGAGGTATAGTTTTTTGAAATGATGATTTGGGTCTAACCATGTTTTGCATCATTTGCCATTTAAGAATTTTATTTGTTCCTAAAACCATAACGCCTTCATACCATACATCAATTCTTCTAGAAACTTTTTTGAATCTTGCTTGCTCTGTTTTTGGTGGATTAAAAGAACCATCTTTTTTCAAAGCTTTTTTTCCTCCGTTAGTATTGTCTTTTATCTTATATACTATTTCTTTATCAGTTTTATAACAAAAGTATAATAGGGAAACATTAGATTTATCTAGTCCGCTTTGTGAAGTCAAGTTTTGTGTACTACGATACCCATCGTATCTTGAAGCTATTTTAGCTATTTCTTCTAATTCTTCTTGTTCTAATAAAGGATTTATTTTTTTCAATTCTGTTGCATGAACAGATTTTACTTCTCCAAAGTAATAACAATCTCTAAAATTTGGATCTTCAGTAGGTGAATAAACAAAATTAACCGGATCTACATATTCAATCTTCACTCCATCATGTACATCAAAATCATGTTTTACAGCAGAAATACCTAATACAACATTATCTTCGTCTACTCTTCTTTTTATTTCATCATAATTGTTTACTTCAAGTAAAGTTTTTAATGATGTTTCTTGTGCAACTTCTATTGCTTGTTTATATCTAAGTTTCATATATAAGTCCAGCTCTTCATCAGAATCAGGAATCACAGACTCATCATGGTTAAAAGCATTTACGCCCGTTTGGTCTTTTAATATTTTTAAAGGCTCATAAGCAATCATATCGGCCCTCATAGACTCTCTAAATTCGTTTCTTTCTTCGCTTGCAAATTCATCTACAGCTTCTGCCTTCACTTCATATAATCTATTCGAAATACCATTAACGACTATATCAACAAACTTTGGAATAATAGGTACTGGAGTCCAATCTAAATTAAGATATGATAAATCACCATTTATTGCTAATTCGTTTTTATATTTTTCTACTGGCTGTTCTCCTCTCGCATATAATCTCCTAGTTAAAAACTCTGATCTTATCTCTCCATATAAAGAACTACCATAGTCTCTTGAGAACCATTCTGACTCAATTGCTCTACCTACACGAAGACCATATTCTAAAGTTGATTTTTCTGAGTCAGGTGCGAATTGATTAGGAAACCCACTTCCAGAATTGAACGATGGTTTATTTATCATATTTACTTAATAATTTGGCTAACAAAACCTTTGTTGCTATATCTTGCAAAGTTAATATTTATTTGATTATATTTTTCCTTATTGATATTTTGCTTGCTTTGATTAGCTAAAATTGCAAATCCTGAACTTACAGTAGCATCAAACCTTGTTCTATTATTAATATCATAGTTAGCCCAATCCAATAATGTTCTATTAAAAAACATGTTTCCACACGCTCCATAATCTAAATTATTTGAGTCTGAAATAATACCAACATGATTTTCTATATAGTTTTCTATTGCTTCTGCATGAACAGATATGACAGATTGAGAAGAAGGGATCCCACCTAATTCTTTTTCTGCTTTTGATAAATTGTTTTTATATTTGTCTGGTCTATTCAAAGAAAACCTTCTATAACCTCTTTCTTTCAAATAGTATAATAATCTTGGTTTGTTGTTCTCTACAAGCACAGGCATACCATAAAAGTGTAATGACATAAGAACATCTTCATAAAATATTTCTGCTGTTGGTGGTCTTGATATGTATTCTAAAAAAAAAGAATTTGTGGGACCATCATCCATATGAAATTTAGTCATACCGTGTAGTGCGCCTTTAGACCCGCCTCCACCTACCGTGCCAGATATGTCGTAAGAGTCACAACCGAAAGAGCCCATGTGTATATTACCTGGTAATTTTACGTTTCCTTTTTTCATTACATTATTAACAATACCTGGACCTGGAATCCATGTGACCATAAATCTTCCTTTATTGTCTGGGGCCCATACAACCTCTGTATCTCTTTGTCCATTTTTCCAATAAAAGTTTCCTCTATAAATATTACTTTTTATTGCAAAAGAATCATTATAATCTATCTGCTCATAAATCTTACTAAGGTTGAATATTGTGTTTTTTGATTCATCTCTGAAAGCGTGTGATTCTGTTCTCGGAAACTGTCTATAAAACTCATTAAGTGCGTCAGGATCCTTTTTAAGGCCTTCTACTTCGTTTGTCCAGTGGTCTATGACACCTATATGTATAGTGTCTCCATAAGGGTCTAAAACTTCTTTTTCTGGTGTTTCAAAAACAGGATGTCCGTACTCATCTATGAAACCTTCAAAGTTCCATTCCATAGGTATAAACAAACTGTATAATCCTGATTGAGTTTGTCCGTTTTTGTTTCTTTGTGTTACATCAGAATTATTATAAAGTTTTTTAAAGTTCTCTCCACCTTTATCTAAAGCATTTGATGTAGAACCCATCATACACTTGCCAATAACCCTTGAACCTAATCTTAATGTAGTTTTTGTAACCCTCCAGTTATTTAATATGTTTTCTGGCTTTTCCCATTTACCTGCCTCATCATGTATTAATAAAACAAGCTTTTCTCCATCGTATGAGTTGTCCCCTGTATTTTTCCAATCTATAGTTGTATCGAGTCCGCTAATTTCTTCGGTTTGCTCATTGCTCGTGATTTTCCTTCTTGTGAATTTTGAGGCTGGTACTCTATATGCCAGTTCGGTTTTGGGACGGTCCATTCCGTCTTGTATCGGTTTAAAAAAGAACGGATAATTGATTGATATTGGTACAACCTTATCGGTGAACATTTTCTTGGCATCCGCCCCAGATTTGGACAATATTCCAAACCGTGAATCGGAACTAATAGTTGCTGTATTAACCACTTCTCCTGAGGCCATAAACGAAAATCCTGATCTACGGTTTTTGAGATAACACATTCCATAAGATCTGGAATCGGCTTTACAAGCTTCCCAAAAGATGAAGAAGAGCCTATTGGCTTCCCTATAGTCTGGCTTCCCAACATCAATTTTGGTCCACTGCAAGTACATATAGTGAGTCCCAGTAATATAAGTGTCAACACCTTTATTCTTGAACCAAAAACCTTCTTCACGTCTTTGAAACTCTTCATCAATGTAATCATGCCATTTATTTTTAAAATCATCTGGTAACCCTCTCCAATCAAAGATACTTTTTATTTTACTTAGTTCTTTTGGGTATTCAAATGGAACCCATTTATCTTCTCCTTTGAAAACTTTTTGAGCTTTAGGTAGAGCTATAATTAAGTTTTGAATTTTATAAATCTCTCCTATCTGTCCTGTTTTACTTATAATGACAACATCGTATTCTTTATTGTAACCATATTTCCATTTTCTAAGCTTATTGTTTTTATTAATAGTCTTTTTATCAATAGGTGTTACAACGCCATATAATGTTTGTTCGTAAGTCATTTGGATCTTCTTTCTGCAAATCCCTTAAATGTTTTTGTTTCTTTTTCTACTGGTTTGTTTTCAATATAATTATTTTCTTCTTCAATGCGAGAAAGTATTTCAAACGCATCGAATATAGCTAACTTCTTTGTAGCTGCTGCATTTTTCAGCCTGTCTGCTGCTAATTCATCTTCAGGATCAGGTTTTATAATATCTTCTTCTGCAACCTTAATCAACTGTTTTACAGCTTCATGACCAGCTTCAATAATCCTTTTCTTTGTTTCATTTATGTTTTTCATTTTATATGGTCTTTTGGTTCTCTGTTTCTATTATACTGTTCTTTAAACCAATTATCATTATCTCTTTCTATTTCTTTTTGAAGATTAGCTAATGCTCGCCAAGCTACTTTTGCTGAATGTCTTATACCATCATCATCTATAGTTCCAGCATCTATTAAATGTCTAGCTAATGCATCTAACTCATCAGTGCTTTTACTTCTATCCCAATGTAAAGGCTTGTCTGGATGATGTTGCTCATTTCCTTTTAATGACACTCTAGCAACTTCTTTTATAGCATCAGGGAAGTATTTTAGAACGCCTGTAAAAACAGGTCTTTTTTTTCTTTCTTGTGCAGTCATATTAAATTTAATTTAGAATCGTACAAATATCTATACTCCTCATCCTATACAATACCTCATCATTTATCTCAAACTCATACTCACTGTCTTTTGTAAAGTTTACTTTATATCCTTCATATACTCCAAGCTTTTCTAATGTGTTATTGGAATACTTTACAATTCCAGCATGTGTTTCATACCCTTCCTCATAAAGATACGAATTTTCTTTATCTATGGGTTTTACAAAACAATACTCTCCTACAGAGTTCCATTTACACCCATCATGATATAAATAAAACTGATAAGGGTCTATAAAATAAATATTGTTTTTGAAATAGTTAGGAGATTTCTTGGGGTTTCCCTTCATGTCATAATATATTCTGAATACATTATGATGAACAATAAGAGTATCTCCTTTTTTAATATCTCCTTTGTAAGTGTAAGGACACGCTAAAACCTCTGCAAATCTATTGACATGCATATGGTTTTCAACTGTTGAGTTTATTATAATCTTTTGACCTGCAATTTCAATCTCATTATTATACTTAGCACCTTTAGGTTTTATAAGGAAATAATAAGGAGACTTCATTAGAAGTTTATATTATACTCTACGCAGACTGGTATATTTTTGTTAAACTCTTTCCAAGCAAACACTTCATCTCCTTTTTGTATGTAAACAACAAAAGATTCAGTGTCTTTTTTGTAATTGATTAAATGAATAGTGTGAGAACCATTTAAGACATCTTGCCCTACAATGTAATGCATTGCGCTAGACTTATAGTCTGAACCTATAGATATCTTTCTAATTTCCATAATTATTATCAAGCTTCTACAGCTTCTGGTTCTGTAACCTTTTCATTTTCAATAAGCTTATATGATCCATCTTGTATATTTATAGATACTGGTCCATATTTTTCTTGAAGTTTGTTTTGGAATTTACCTAAATCTTGTTGTTTCTCTACACCTTGATGTAAAAGAGAATGTTTCTGAAGCTCTAAGTTTCCAATTTGTAAAGCTATTTGGTTAATTTCAGATACTCCTTTTTGGAGCTCTTCTAACTGTTCTTGAGTTATTTTGTTTTCTGCCATTTTATTTAAATTAAATTATTATTCTTCTGATGATTCAACCGCAAAAGGTAAATAAAAAGTTTTTTTCGTAGGGGTTGCTATTTCTTCTACCCTTGCATCTAAATTTGCTTTTATAGCTGCAACATCTAATCCTGTTTCTGAAGCTTCTAACCAACTAATGATATTAGCCTCAGTTAGATCATTATATTCTGTAAAATTATCGCCATCGTATTCAACAGAGTGTGTTCCTATAGTTTCAGCTGTATTTGAATTATCATCCGTAACTTTTAAAGTCCAATGTATTGTATGAACAACGTTTGACTTACTGTCGTGTGATATTAAAGTATCTAAAGCGTTAATATTCCAAGCGTATGTATTAGCCATAATTTTATTTTTTACAAATATAGTAATATTTTTTATAATATGCTACGGAAGTCCGCCGCCTCCGCCGCCTCCGCCAGAACACGTGCCTCCGCCAATGATAGATCCATTAGAACCAACCTGTATATATTTACCAGTATCTGTTCCATCTGAACCAAAAACTCTATAATATCCTGAACTAATAGTGCTAGCACCTGTTTCTGTTTCGTAAGCAGTATATGTTCCATCTAAAGCATCAGGGTATAAATTATTAGGGTCAGTATGATAATATTCAGTTTCATCAAGTATTGCAAAAGCACAGGCATTATTTGCGCTTGAACCATAAACAAACTTAAAGGATGTTCTAGAAACATTTTGGTCATAACCAAAAAACTCAGACATGGTTTGAGGGTCAGCACCATCAGGTCTATTCAATGAACCATTTAACATATTAACAGCTGGATAGCTTGTACCAGAGCCACTTGAATTACCGCCACTTAATCTTGATAAATCTGATAAATGTATAGGATATGAAACGTTTGATGCAGAGTCATAGCCAAATCCTTTTCTTTCTCTGGCAATTTTATTCAAGCTTAGCTCGTTTGTTGCGTCAGGAACCGCCATTAATTTGTTTTTTCAATTGTTCTACCTCTTCTTTCAATTCTTTAATAGCCTCTCCCATTACAGAAACCATTGCCGCATAGTTTACCGTTTTAAATTCACCTTTATCAAAGTGAGTCTTTTTTGAAACCATTTCTGGTAATATTTTTTCTACATCTTGTGCAATATATCCTATTGACTTTTTATCATCTTCTTTCCAATTAAAATGTACACCTTGTAGTTTATCTACTATCTCTAATGCATTATTTATTGGTTTAATATTTTTCTTTAATCTTTTGTCAGAACTAACTGTTGTGGAATAAGCTACTACATCACCGTCAGCATGAAAATCACCATTGGCATACATCCTAAATTCATCTGCCATGAACTTCGCAAAGTCCGTTCCACTAATACCCTCATCATATCTCAATAACTGTACACCCCCAACTTGTATTCTAAAGTCATCATTAGCTGACCATCCTAAATATGAATTTGAATCACCAAGATGGTATATATATTGAGAAATTGTAAGTGCTTGTCCACCAAGAGTTATATTACCATCTATTTCTGTTGACCCTGTAATTTTAGCGCCACCTGCAACATATAGGTTATAAGAGCCTGCCGCTGTACCTGGACTTGTCACACTTTCACCTTCACCAATAGATATAGAATCTGCAACTGTAAGTTCTCCTAAAGTTGTTAATGACATTGCCCCTTGGGAATTACTATGCCCTGTATCACACCACCACCATCCTCTTTCAGTTGAATCTGACATTTGGAAAGATATCACATAATCACTTCCAGATCCCGTACCTCCAATGTGTCCATAACTAACTCCATTAAGCATACCCATTCCGTATGTAGTACTATCCCAGGTAGCATACTTTACCCTATCATTATTTGCGTGAGTATAATATTCATAAGACCAAACATCTGCCCACTTATACGTGCTATTACCTAGTAATCTATTATTACTTTGATTAGGAAGAACATCACCTGAAAACTCTGAAATGCCATTTGACTTTAATTCTAATACAGTTGAACTATTTGTTTGGAATATTAAATTGTTAGTTGTTGTTGTTCTAACAGTTCCAGTTCCAGCAGTAAAGTTTATTCTTCGACTAGAGCCATTTATGTTTAAATCAGTTGTACCTTGAATATGTACGTCACCAGTGATTGCCATTCTTTCAGTACCACCAGCATAAAAAGAATGCTCGTTAGTCGAAAATCTTATATATGTATCTGTATCATTGTAATGTACTAATTTTTCAGGTGTGTATAGATTACCGCTTGTGTCCATCACAGTTTGGCCATTCCAATCTCCTCCTGATGCAGCTTGTGAACCTATAGATTTTCTATAAATAGACGTAAACATTCTGTTTTGTTTTCCACCTGATTTATAAAATTTTAATCCACAATATCTAACTGTATTTGCATTATTACTATAATTTAATAATAATATTAATTTCATCCACTCAGCACTATTAGGTATATTACCTGTGCTCGTACCTCTTGTTGGCCCTAATGTACCAGAAAAATGATACCAGTTTCCATCACTTCTAGTATCAGCATCTATTTGTGCAGCACTTTGACCCCAATATCTTTGACTGTTTCCAAGATATGTTTTACTACTATCATAAAAACTTGCACCAGCATATAATCTTTGGTCAGTGTCAGTACCACTTACGAATTTAACCCATACTTCAAATGTGTACTCAGTATCATCATCAACTTTAAAAAATCTATCAACGGTTATATTTTCGTATTCATTAGCAAATTCAAAACATCCATCTGCTGGTGCCGTTGCATCATCTACTCTAGTTATTGATGTTGAATATTTACCAATTTTAGCTCTTAAACTTTCTGTTGTGTCTTGCTCTGTTATAGCAAACATAACTTGGTCATCATTGTTAAAACCAATATTTCTACCAACAACTGGCGTATACATATTTATAACATTGTTTGTTATTTGTATTTTATCATTCCCCCCAGTTCTTAAATATATTTGGTCAGATTGAAATTCAAATCTTGTATTGGTATCGCCATCATGATAAATAAATTGTGGTATAAATAAATGACCATTATTAATTGTAACACCCCCTGAATCAACTAATAATTTTCTTGAGCCACCAGACACTAACCCAACTGAGTCATTTGAGGGTGAGTACATACCAGTGTGGTTGTCGCCACCAAAACCATAATCAACTTCGTCTGTGCTGTTTTGACCATAAACAACTAACCTACTTTTAACACTAGAATCACCAAAAACAACTGGTGTATCTGCTTCAGTTGATGTAAAATGAAAACTTGCACCACCACCCTCAGAATGTGTGTTAGTATGTCTATAATCTAAGAATCCATGTTGAGTACCATCTGTCTGGTCACTAAATTTAATTTTTGCATGATCACCATTAGATTGATTATGAATATGTAATAAAATACCATCTGTTCTAGATGTAGCAATTTTTACTTGATTTGTATGTAATGCTGTATTATCACCGTATAATTTCATTGCTTCTGATACGGCAGAGCCATCGTATGTTTGGAAACTTAGAGAATAGTTTGAACCGACACCCTCAACAATTCTTGCATCACCATTTGCCCAGTCAAGCATACCGCCTGATGGTAAATTATATTCTGTAGCGAAAGCCTCTCCATTAACGTGCAATAAATATGATGGGTTATTTAAACCAATCCCTACTCGTTGTGATGTATCTATTGTCATTGCGAGGTCAGTATTTCCACCATTTGCAAATTGAATAGCATTGTCTGCTCTTATATGAGCACTATTGGCTAAAGCACCAGTGAAAGTATTGTTATTATCTCCATTTAATCCAAAATATGCACTAATAGCACCGCCATCTTGTCTTAAATGTAATCTTGGATTATCATTTTCATTATTATTATCAGTATCTGCCTCAATAAGCAATTCAGTATCTCCAACAGATTTAGCTAGTGTTAAGTTGCCATATATAATTGCATCATCATCAATAGTCACACCGCCTGCAAAAGTTGCATTACCATCTTCTCTATCTAATGTCAAAGCAAATCCAGCTAATCCATAAGCATAGAACCTTAAATCACCTGTTGTTGAATGATTTAGTATTTGCCAGTCATTCTGTGAAGAACCTCCTGTTGGTTTTGACCTTAAGACAATACCACCATCTTTATTTTGTCTTTTATGTATTAAAAGATATTCATTGCTGTCGGGATAATTTGGATTGACAGAAATACTAGTTGCACTTACATCCCCTCCTACTTCCAAATTACCCCCATTATCAAGTGTCATTGGGTTTGCTCCAATATTACCGCTTGATGTTCCTGGGTCATTAAAAACTAATTTTTGATTAGTTACATCTAATTTAATATCACCATAAATACTACTTGTGCCATCATTTCCTTGTAATCTTATATAAGGTGAATGTACCAAATCATTTGAGCCAATTCTTAATTGTATACCGCCAGCTTGTGATATTATAGATGAATCACCTGATGTTTTTGTACCTACTTGTATTCTCTCATTTACAGTTACATGGTTAGCAAAAGTTGCATCACCATCTTTGTCTATTGTAAGTTCAGAAGTACCACCTTTTTGTATTTTAAAATTATTTGGTCCACTACCCTCAAATGTTCTATTTAATATAAAATTATGTGCACTATTGCTATCAGAATCATTATCTGCAGTTAAGGTTGTGTTAAGATCATCTTGGTATATTTGTAATCTTTCTTGATTATTTCTACCTATATTAAATTCAGCAGAACCAGCTCCTGTATATATATCAACATTTTTATAGAAGTTAATAGTATCAGAAGTATCTTCTGTAAATCTCATAAACTCTGCACCACCAACAAAGAATCTTAATCTATCATCAATATCTTCTCTTATATAAGTGTGATTACCACCACCAAAATATAATGATTTAGCAACTGGTATAGATAAATCACCATATACAAATGTTTTAGGCGTTGAAGTACCACCTTCAATCCTTAAACCTAACTCTTCGTTACCGCTAGTAGATTTAACATAAAAATCCATGTTTGTTCTAACAGCACTTGCATTTGTGTCTAATTCTATTTTGCCCCAATTTTGATGACTACCGTCAAAATCAGATTGAAATTGCATTTTAAATAGCAAATCATTTGTACTTGGATTAGTACCATCATGCAACAGCGTCATTGTTGGTGCATCGTTTTGTTTTGCTATTGTTATATCTCCACCGTTTATTGTAACATCACCACTAATCTTTGCATTACCAGAAACATCAAGCGCTTCACTAGGTTCAGTCACTCCAATTCCAAGTTTATTTGATAAATAATGCCTATCACCTTCAACATATATTCCATAAGCACCAGTTTTTTTAGTTCCTTGATAATCTCCTTTAAATAAATATTGATTACTAAATGTTGGCACACTACCCTCATTGTTATCAATAATTGCTGAAAAAGCGTGCATCTCGCCGTAAGTCAACGCTGTAGCCTCATCTATCTGTATTTGACCTTCAACTGCTTTTACAATATCTACATTAGCATGTCTATTATCTGCAATTTCAATATAACCTTGAACTCCATAAGCATTATCAACATCACCATGATCTTGTATAGCAGCAACACCTCTAACCCCATATAAATTAGAAACACCGCCGTTTGTAGAGCTTGAGTCGTGTACTCCAATTCCATAAACACCAATAATATTTCCTGTTTTTTCTGTTACATTATTACTTTCTGCCCAAGCATAAACACCATATAATTGATCATTGAAACCAGTCATTCTTGCATCAACTCGTACACCATAACTCCTTACTTCATCAGCAGCGTCACCATCTGCGCTTGAATCTAAGTCAATATATAAACCTGAATTAGTTCTATCTGTTGTTGTATTATCTGTTCCACTAAAATTAGCGTCAATAAAAACTGCGTTTGTAGAGACATCAGAATTATTCCTTGTATGTGTAATTGAAAGTGTTTTAGATGAAGAAGACGAATTTCCAGATTCAATTATAAGTTTTTCACCATCCCATTTTAAATCATCATCATATGAAAGAGTATCAGCATCTGACCATATTGCAACTCTTTCAGCAACACCAGAACCATCAACAGTTCCACCTCCATCTTCCCATGCTACACCAGAACCTGTAGATGTTAATACTTGACCATCTGTTCCTTGATCACCGTCTATTTTGAAGGTTGTAGCATCAACTGTACCAGAAAAAGTAGCATACCCACTTGTGTTAGATATAGTTAATAAATCAACACTTCCATCATTAAAAGAAAATCCATCCTCACCTACTAATTTCATTTCGTTACCATCAGCAACTAAATGAACTGCATTAGTATTATCTAATTGTAATTTTGCACCTGGAGTTAATTTAAGGTGAGTATTAACTCCTACAAGTTTTACTTCTGAGTGAAAATTTTGTGCCATAAAAGTCTATGCTTTGTGCAAAGATACTAAATTATCCAATCTTCTGTATCAAGACTCTATAATCACCATCTGTAACTGTATTTGCAAATGCTACAGTTATAGTAGTATCAGAGGCTCTTGTTGTATCAACAAAGACTGTATCATAATTTGTTTTGTGATAAACCTGTATAACTAAATCCTTACTATCAAAAGTGTGAGTTACTGTATATGTGTTTGAAGATTTTGTAACAGCGCTTTCTGTTGCATCTAAATCAACGGCAAAACCTTTTTCAGCTACATCATCAGTTGTTGCTAATGTTCCTGATTTATTAGGCAAAGAAAGTGTTCTGTCGGCAGTAGGATCAATTACTGTAAGCTTTGTTTCATGAGCGTCTGCTGTAGATCCTTCAAATAAAATAGTGTTGTTTTCAACAACTTGTACTGTTTCATTTGATATAGTTTGAGTACCATCTACAACTAAGTTTTTGACAGTAAGTGTTTGCGTACTAGGATTGTAAGAAAGCTTGTCAGATGCACTTCCGTCTATATTCACTGCCTTATCAGCACCAGAGCCTGTAACAAAAAGTGGAAAATATGATGCATTCGTAGTAATCGCACTAACATCTATGCTATCGTTTTGTGGAATTGTAACCGTAGAAACATCAATTGCAGTAACGTGACCTTGGTCAGTTGTTGTAACGCTTGTTACCGCTTCAAAAGTACCATTAAAAGCAGGAGCATCTGTTGATGTAGTATCTACTCTTTCAACATTTGAGTGATTAACTGTTACTTTGTCTGTAGCTCCAACAACAGTGCTTATAACAGTCCCTCCTTCAATATCAACTGTGTCACCATCTTCAATCGTCTGGTCTGTTCCAGAATTTGCAGTTAAAGTCCATGTTGTTTTAGGCGGTATAGTAATTGTCTCAACATTGACACCAGTAACGTGACCAGTGGCATTTGTAGTTACACTATCTATTATATCAAATGTACCTCCATATCCAGGTGAAGCAGATGTTACTGTATCACTTCTAGTTGTGTTATCATGGTTTATAGTAACAGTATCTGTATTTCCTACTACTGTGCTAATATAAGTGCCACCCGCAATATCAAGAGTATCACCGTTTGATATTGTTTGATCTGTTCCTGAATCTCCAGTTAAAGTGAAGTCCTTTATAAATCTTCCGTCAATATCTACCGTATATGTATCCGCCGCACTTGTAGTAAAAGTTATTATTCCATTACTAGTGTTAAATGCAGCTGAAATTGTAGCGTTTGCAATTACAAACCCTGATCCGTTATGATATTTTAATTTATTAACACCACTGCTTGAGTCTAAATAAATTTGACCCTTTGCTGCCGCAGGAGCAGAAGAGGTGATATGCAACTTAGCATTTAACAACTGATTATTATCTAAGTTTATATTATGTAAAAATGGTATAGCCATATTCTTAATTTATATATACTTTGCCAGATTCATCCCCAGCAAATGTTATTGTCAAATTATTGTTATCCACGTAGGTTACATCTCCGTATCCTTTTTGTCCTGTAGATAAAACTACAGTTACCGAAGGAAATTTATTTAAATTATGATTTATGCTCCAAGGATTTATTGCATTATTAATAGATTCGGAGTAAAATTTGTCGTTACTTGCAGCAACATCATACTGAAGCAAATATACTAAATATTCCTCATCGTTCTCTATAGAACCTATACCATCAATAAAGGTTAATGATACATTATAAAAGTCAGTGTCTTGAGAATCGACTGTAGAATTGTTCCAATCATAAATTCCTAAAACAGAAACATTAGATGCTTTTTGAATTACAATTCTTGAACCTTCTAAAAAGTCGTATACTGCACTAATGTTCGTTCCAAGTTTATCATACTTGCTAAGTGTAATATTACTTATACCTGAGAAGTTTTTTATATTTGCATTTTCATTAAGAACCAAAACTCCTGATTGTTTCTGAGACATAAGGCCTTTAAAAATAAATCTCGAACTTGCCGATTGAATTCTTGCGCTTGTATTTGCAAAATCCAATATATCTTCAAACGAATAGTTTTTAGTTACGCTACCCGAATGATCCGTTCCTATAACCTTATCAAATTTTGTAATTAATGAATCTAATGGATAAAAATTAATCGACGCCATAAATAGATAATACTTATGTGCAAAGATACTATTTTAATAGATTTGTTTATCTACCCTGTCCTCTGTAACGTTTCTTGTAGTGTTTAGAAGAAACACATTTTGAGGTTTTGGTTTTAGAATGAACGCCAGGTCTTTTCTTTCTGTTTTTTTTAAAGTAACGAAATGCTCCTATTTTTGCCATTATTTTTTTAGTAAACCTATTGCTTTTTCGCTCGACCTTCCTCCGAAATATGCCAGAACCACACTCATCATCACCTTCTCAAACGTGTCGTTCCAAGTTTCTCCTATATTAAAAGGCACAGATTCTACACTGTCTAATATACCTGCAAAACTAAATACAACGATACACCATACTAAAACCAGTGGACGTACGTTCTTCGAGAGCCATGAATCACTCATTTGGTCGGCCTTCCACCTGTTAGAGATTTCTTCCATCTCTTTATTCTGTTGTTCGTAAACTAATTGCTGTAGTTTTATTTTATCATCAACTGATATTTTAGATTTTGTAATTTCTGCAATTGCTTCTTTAGGAGATGTAACTCCATTTAATATAGAACCTAATTGTGGTGATACTACACTTGCAGCACCAAACAACAGTTTTCCGACTGTAGTTTCTTTAAATTTTTTCTTATCTGCCATTTTAAATAACTTTATATAATGTTTTACCTTCTTCTCTGTATGCAAGTAAGCATCTGTTCCTGTTATAATCTTCATCTACATAACTTATATGAATCCAATCTGGATTTATATCCGTCCCAAATTCCCATATCATTTGGTCAAACGAAACATTAGCTTTTATCCAGTCAAACATAGCTGCATTTGACATATGTCCGTACGTGTCATCCAGGTCAATCGCTCTTCCCTCGCAATGTTGTGACCGAGCAGACCCTCCAATAGCTTGATTTAATTCTGGTGATCTGTAAAATGAATTTATCTTAATAGGCGCTCCAACTGCGGCCCTAAGTGGCTCAAACACTTTTTCTGCTAAAATTTCCATGTTTTGTAACTCATAAGCGCCGGGCTTATTATCTATACCTAAACGTAAAGCTGTAACACTATAAGTCCCTTCTTTGTAGCTAATATGTTTACTAATATTATTCATATTTTAAATTTAGCACCAATTGTTATTGAGTATGTCAAAGGAAAGTTGTCGGTGCTCTTAACAACGTTTCCTCCAATGTTTGCTCTAAAATTTTTTGTTAAATTAAAATCTAAATTTAAACCTAACACTGTAACCACATGTTCATTATATGATATCTTATCCTCCAAAGAACTAAAATATATAGGGTTGAAGGCAAAAGCTAACATAGGAGATAGTGTATATCTCTTAATGTTATATGGCTTAGTTGCAAAGGTAATAAAAGAAGGCATAACTGTATAAGCACCTCTACCGAATAAAACATTGTTTGAAAAAGAGTATCCAGCGACTAGTCCTTTCCATTTTTCATTTTTTTGAACAAGATACACGTTTGACAATCCTGTTGTAATGTTCATAACTCCATACATGTACATAAAAGACACAGATATAGACTGTATCGTATGTATTGTTCCCCTTCCATAAACTTGTCCCAAAACATAAGTATTATCTCCGTCTCTTATTATAATGTCTTCTGCATTATCATAGTTATAAAATACGTGAGACTTTGCTCCGCCAAGAACAAACTGTTTTAAATTATCCCATATCATCATATTTGCAGAATATGAATCAACTCCGTTCAAGGCAGTTTGACTAAAACCAAAACTAGCAACATTATTAAGAGTTCCGTCTAACCCGGACATTGCCATCAAGTTTGCAGATATTAAAATTGGATTTCTTTTATTTTCTTTTTCTTCATCAGATTCTTCTTCAGATTCTTCATCCGACTCTTCTTCTTCATCAGACTCCTCCTCTTTTTCTTCTTCTTGTTCCTCTTCTTTTTCTTCATTTTCTTCTTGCTCATCTTGTTCTTTTTCTTCATTATTATCATTATCATCTGAACCTCCATCATCTCCATCTCCACCGTCATCTCCAGACCCATTATCTCCTGAATCATCTGAACCTCCTCCATCACTATCTGAACCATTATCTCCACTATTGTCTGAGCTCCCACCTCCATCGCCGCTTCCGCTACCTGAATCATTATTATTAGATCCAGAAGATCCAGAACTGGTATTTGAAGATGAGCTTGTATTGCTTGCGGTGTTGGTTGTTGTTGTGGTTGTGGTTTGTGTGGTTTGAGCTGTAGAACATGGAGATAATGCATACCACCATGCATAAGTTTGTTCCATCCATTTTTTTACTTCTCCTGAATAAAAATCATTCGCTGTGAATGTTTTAACCTTATTGTAAAATGCAACGGTTGTAGTTCCTTGCATTTGTATCTGGACAGTCTTTATTTGACCTGTACATCTATCATAAAAAGTCTGTGTTAGTATTTGTGAGAATGCTGATATGGGAAATAATAGTAGTACAATCCATTTCATTAATTATCAAATATTTTTTTCCTTATCATTCGTTTTACAACCTTTGCTACTGCTGTTTCCAAAGCTTTTCTAGTAGACACACCAATAGATGATTGATTAAACTTTACTTCTTCTAAGTTATCATTATTTAAAAGTGTAAGCTCTCTGGTTGTTGTGGCTTTACCTAAACCTGATCCAGTCATATATAATCCTGTTTCAGAATCTACAAGTTTTACCTGTAAACCTAATCTGGTTACAAGTTTGTTTTTAACACCGTCTTTCAAGTTTATTGTTTCATCTTCTGATATAGAAAAATCATATACTTCCACATAACCAAAATATTTAGCCAAAACTATCTTTCCAATTGGATTTATGACATTTGCAGTAAAACCTTTCTCACTAGCCTTAAATTGCTTAATCATTCTTTCTTTTATTTCATCTTTTGTTTCTACAAACTCAAAACGAAACGTTTCATCTAAAAAAGCTACTGTGATATTACTGAGACCTAGACCCACTCTATAGTCTCCTAGTTCAGGATATTGATTTAGTATGTCTTCTGTAACACCTATATTAAGTAATGCGATTGACACAGGTTCCCCATCATACTCTGGAATACTCCAAATACTTGCTTGTTTTTCAAAATCTGCTACATAGTCCTCTGTGGTTGTCTTGCCAACAACCTGACTATTAGCATGCGTTACAAAAAGAGCAATTAAAATCGCACATAAGTTTATTTTTAAATTAAACATAATCTATCAATCCCCACGTAATATTATCTGTATCTACTTGTCCTGTTAGTAAACTAAATATTATAAAAACAATACCGGTAAAACTCATAATAATTAAAAAATATATGTATAGCGCAAGAAAAACATTGCATTCTTGCCATACACTTACTATAAAATATTTAATATTACCAATCATATTCTTTTTCTTTTTTTTCTGGTGGTGGTGTTTGTATTATTGTTTTTTTTATCACTATCGTATCTTTTTCTGTTTCTGGAATTACAATAGTTTGTTCCATAGATGGCTCGTTAACAATTACTTCATCAACGCCAAAAATTGCTTCCATATTGGCTATTACGAGACCACCGGCTGCAGTTATAATTAAACCAATTGTAGCTATAAGCTGATTCTTTAACTGTCCAAAAAAACTTTGTTTTTCTTCACTCATTGTATTGTTATTTTTTGTGATTCTACTACATTTCCTAATTCATCGACAAACTCAATAGTATAGTCTCCATCATTAATTGCATTTGTATAAAATGATAAAACATTGTTGCCTGGATTTATATCTAATATGCTTTTTGATATTACATTCTTAAAATGATCTTTAATAACTAACATATAAGCACCTGACAGTTCTCTTTTGAAATTAAACTGAGAACCATCTGTAATGCTTGGTCCTTCGAATTTTAATCCTGAGCTTTCTTGTATTTCTAAACTTTGTTCTATTGGATATATTTTTTTATCTACTTCCGATAAACACGAAGATGCTAATATTAAAACAATTAATAAAAATATAAATGTTAGTGTGTCAAATAATTTATCCATCATTCAAATTCAAATATTACTAGTTCTCCGTTTTTGTTTGCTGCATCAAAGTTGTTTATGGATACTAACCCTGCTGGACTAGTAACTCCATTTGTTTTATCAAATTTAATGATATATTTACTTGCTTTTTTAATAGCATCTTGTTGTTGGTTTATAGATCCTAAGTTAATTATATCATCTCCTGCAAAAGCAAAATTAGTGGTAAGATTTCCTGTATCAAAAACAACTTCATTAAATGCAAGTCTTGTATTATCAAACTTCACTTTGAATTGTGTTGCTGATAAATTATCATCATCTGTAGATATTTCTACAATAAGCTTATCCCCTTCTATTTTACTTACAAATGATGCCTTGGATGTAGCAACTCCAGATTTATTTTCTGCAGCCGTTTGTCTTGTTACTTGTGCTTGTTCTTGTGAGGAAGATTGTGCTGAAGTATAGTTAAGGTTTACATCACCAAGAATTCCTGTCTTATACTCCCATTTGTTTTGTGCTTGTGACCAGTCAGGAGATAATGTATCTATAAGTTTTGTATTAAGAGAATTGCCACTAACAAAATCTGACATAGAATAAGAATCAAAATCATCAGCTTTCGCCGCATAAAATGTTTTTTCATAATAATTATTTTCAAATATGTCTGTTCCAAGAACATGAGTTAGCATCTTATATGCATCTTGTGGTGTTAATTGATTTTTTGGATCAGATAAATCTCCATTTAATGCAGATATTCCATTAGTTATGACTCCACCCGCGTTGCCATGACCAACACCACCTTCTGTTTCTGTAAGTAGATATGCAACGTCTGAAATAGTAAAGGCATTATCTAAATAGCTTGTTTTATAGCTATCATTTGAATTCCATGTTATTTCTGCCGTGTATGTTTTTGATGATGATATTACATAATCGGTTATTGTTACATCTCCGCTAGCATCTAAAGGTAGAGTTGCTACGACCGCCCCATCTTCTTTAATAACAACTTTTAGTTTTGTTGGATCTACATTGTCATTTGTATCAATATTAATAGAAAGGCTGCTATCTAAATCTTCTAAAGGGGAATGTGATATAAATTGGTCTGGGTGAGCTCTTACTTCGCCAAAAGGATATACATATTCTGTATTTCCTGTATTATCTGCAACTCTTGCCATAGTTGCATATATGTTTTTTGTATAATCATGCGCTGAACCTGCGTCTTTTACTTGAAACTTCAGCTCAACAAAATGCCCGTATGTATCATCACCAAATGGTGTTGTTGATATTGATTGCCAATGATCTACATTCCATCCGCTAGATGTTGCATAAGACCCATGATTCCATTGTGCCCACATATCATTAACATCATAATTACTGCTTGGAGTAAACCCTACATTATTCCATGTAAACAAGCTGTTCTGTGCGCTACTTGGTGTTTTCCATGTTGGTGTGCCCACTCGAGCAAAAGCAGAAGTGTGATACATCAAATCAATATGTGTATAAGTAATATCATGACTACTGTCAAGGTTATTAATATCTAAAGCTAAAACTATAGTGTCGTTTACTTGTACTTTGCTTAAAGGCTTAAATTCGTCTAAAGTAGTTCCTAAATACTCTAAACTGATATCCGCACCATCTCCAGAAGATTGAGATAAAGCTATAAGGGGAAGCAAAAAAAGTAATTTTAATAATTTTCTCATAGTTTTAGTTTTTTAATTATTTGTTCGCACATTTTTCTTAGTGCAGTATTTATTGTAGATCTTTGTAATTGTCCTTCATTATTGAGTATAATCATTGATGATCTTAAGTCTTTACCTATACCAACTGCTTTAATAACTTTTCCTTTTTGATTTATCTTAGCAAAAGCTATAATTTCAACTATGTTTTCTTTTTTTGTATAAATAGCTATGTTTTTTTGTTTTCTTGTTCTGCCATAATAAACAAGTTCAACCTGTAGACTATCATTACTATTTGGATTTAAATCATATCCTTGATCTTGCACAAGTTCTTCAAGAATGTTTTTTACACCAAATGTTATAGATTTTTCTCCTACCATCGGTCCAAACTGTATATTGTTTTGAACATCAGATATTTTGATGTCTTGAGAAAATATATATGTGGTTATGAATAGACTAGCTATTGTTTTTCTTATTGATATCATACCATCTATGAATTGTATATCCTATTGACACAAGCAATAAAATTATTTTCAAAATGGTTTCGATATCTGTAAATGATACTGTAAAAGAAAATGTGTTCAATCCTAATAATTTAATGTCTTGTACTTGCATAACTTATTTTTTTTTGCCTCCACCTCTTGCTCTGTTCTTTTTCTGTGATTCCAGAACAAGTGTGCCATTTAAATGGGAGCAATCTAACTTATCGCCTTTTTTTGATTTTTTATTTTTTTTATTAAATAAATTACATTGAATTCTTTTCTTAACGGCCTCACGTTTTTTTTGTGCTTTTGCACTTGTTTTCCTATGCTTCTTTCTTGCTTCAGGATTATCTCTGTAATATTTAGCAGTTCTACTAAGCATAATTATTTTTTGTATGGGAACATTCTATTCAAAGAATCTCGTCTTTCTGCACAGCCACATGGTTTTCCCATTTTTTTTGCTATAGTTTCAACAACTTTTTTAACGCCTGTTGCAGTAGTTACTCTTTCAATAGTGTCCCCTAAACCTTTGTCCATAAGAATATTATTTAAGGACAAAAATAATAAATTTATTTGGATGAATATTAGTACTTACCCCTTCTGGAGCTTGGTGAAGATTTTTTTGAGCCTCCTTTACCAGCCCATAAATGTTTACAAGCCCAATATCGTGCAGTTAGCTTGTTTGTGGCACTAGAACATTTATGTCTAGCTTTAAATGATTTTCTTGCAGCATCTGAATAATTGTGACCGTAACCCTTTGCACCAAAGTGAATTAGCTTTTCTTTTCCACCAGAACATGCTTTAACCATTTTCTTTTTGCCCGCTCTATCACTAGCTCGAACAACGTTACATTTCATTTTAGATTTATCTGCCATATTATGATACCCTTATCTTTAGCGCGCTTCCCGTTCTATAAACTCCATTAACCGGTACACCTGCAGATGCAGCGGCAGTATCGTCAGCAGCATTAATTAAACTTGATATTTTAACAGGGCTTGTAAGATTTGCAGACACATAAGTTGTTAAAGCAGATACAGTGTAGTTTTTAGTTTTACCTGCATCAGCTCCTGATGTTCCATCAGAACCTAAAAGCTTGTCTGCTCCTTCTACAGAACCATCATTTCCGTATGTGTTGATTGTAGCCATAATTATCTTTTTGTATATTTTTTAGTTACTTTTCCAGCTTTTGTATTAGCAACTACTGTTTTTCCTTTTGCACCAGCTCTTTTCTTTTTTCTAGCTGTTTTTGCTCTTTCAGCCTTAGTCATGGATATAGCCTTTTTATAAGGCAAACATCTATCAGGGTTTTTCTTGTTCTTGCTTGTACCGCATTCACCCTTGATAGATCCGTCAGTTCCTATTCGAACCCAACGTTCTTCTCTCCACTTTTTAAGCTCTCCCATTTATTTTTTATTGGCCTTATTTTCGTCATCCAAATTTTTCAAATATTCAATCCCTTTTTTTACACCGCCTTTGAGTTTTTGTCCAAAGGAATGCCTTCTACCTTTTCTACATGCAGCTAATGCCATCATTTGTTGTTTTTTGGTTTCTGGATCTGACGAAAACCTTGCAGGTTTATTTTCATTATTTGGGTCTTTACCTAAGACTTGTATTTTGCATCTGGTTGAATCACTCATTTTTTCTTATTTTTTTTCTTTTTCTTCTTCATGACCTTTTTCTTTTTTGGTCCGTATGTATTGCTTCCGTATGGCATAATTATCCTTTTTTATTAGTTCTTAATTTTTTAAAATCCGCACCCGTTATTTTATCAAAGGGAGGTGCTAACCTTGCTATTTTTTTTTGTGCTGGTGTCAGTTTCTTTTTTTTCTTAGACTGAGACCTTCTTGTTCTATCTGAATCTGCTCTTCTATTACTCATTTTTTGTGAACCTTTTGTATTTGAAAGTTAAATGATAAACTTCCTCCCTTATGTGGCTTATAGCCACCTTTTGGGTTCTTCATTAATTTTGGGGCTCCTTTACCAGATTTCATCCAGTGATAGCCTTTTGGCGCTTTTACTTTCATTAGTATTCTTTTTTTATTTAAGACTTTTTCTTTTTCTTTTTATTTTTTCTTCCTAATACAATAAAATCTGCACGAGTAATTTTATCTCTTGGTGGAGCTACTCTTGCAATTTTCATTTGTGCTGGTGTTAATTTTTTATGTTTTCCTGGCATGATTATTTCTTTTTACTTTTTGCTCCTTTAGCATAATTAGGGTCTTTACAGTATTTACTAGCCGCCATATTAGCATATGCTGATGGATATGTATCAAACGTCCTCTTTGCCCATGCAATACCAGCTGCACAAATTTTATTACCCTTTTTTCTTTTTTTAATTTTAGATGCCAT
>Ga0163109_10000671_pt1 | contig 27193 bp, 22 predicted proteins | sample CRUFie1St13metaG_FD_108704 | JGI IMG/M metagenome (GOLD analysis project Ga0163109, IMG submission 108704) | Marine microbial communities from the Costa Rica Dome - CRUD Field 142mm St13 metaG | ecosystem: Environmental > Aquatic > Marine > Oceanic > Photic zone | place: Costa Rica: the Eastern...
ACAATCTATGTGGAATACTCCACCTGTCTTCGCAGTATACTCCTGTTTATTGACGCTACGATGGATGGAAGCTTCGGGAGGAATTGCCCATTTTGAGCAGGAAAGGCGTAAAAAAGCCAATATGCTCTACAATACCCTTACTGATTGCCGGCATTTCTCCCTGCCGATTCATCCCGACCATCGTTCTCATCATAACATTGTTTTTGAAGCCAATAGTGAGGCGATAGAAGAACAATTTCTAATGGCAGCTCAGCATGCTGAGATTGTTGGGCTTAAAGGGCATCGCAGCCGAGGAGGTTTACGAGCATCTATATATAATGCACACACACAAGATGAAGTAGAACAGCTTTGCCAATTTATTCATGATTTCGACCAAAAAGTATAGTTTGGTAAGGAATAACGAAACGCACCAACACCTCTATGATTACAATACGCCCTTTCACCGCATTAAGACCTCAATCCGGACTGGAATCCCAAATTGCTTCGCGCCCTTATGATGTACTATCCTCTGAAGAAGCAAGGCAGGAAGCTGGAGGCAATGAGAAAAGCTTTTATCGTGTAATCAAACCTGAAATAAATCTAGACCCCACTCTACCCTCCAATAAAGAAGCAGAGTATTCCGCAGCAAAAAGTGCCCTATTGGAGTTCATAGAAAAAGGTTGGCTACAATATGATCAAGAGGAAGCCTATTATATCTACCGGCAGAAAATGGGAAAGATTGATCAATACGGCCTAGTCTGCTTAAGTTCAGTAGACGACTATATGAATGACCGAATCAAAAAACACGAATACACCCGTCCTGCCAAAGAAGAGGACCGCATTCAACACATGTATACCATCGGAGCCCATCCCGGGCCGGTATTCCTGGCACACCGCCATATTCCTAAACTCAATGACCTCAAAAAATCATGGTGTGCATCAAACAAGCCAGGCTTTTCTTTTACCTCCGAGGATGAGGTGCTGCATGAGGGTTGGAAGATTGAAGACCGGACAGTTATTGATAGCATTACGTCATTGTTCTCTCAAGATGTAGAACAAACCTATATAGCTGACGGACACCATCGATCTGCAGCAAGTGCTAAAGTTGGACTTAGAATGCAGCAAGAAACTGGCGAACGCAAAGATTCGTACGACTCCTTTTTATCCGTATTATTCGATGAAAATGAACTGGATATTTGGGATTACAATAGAGTGATAAAAGATCTTAATGGATATAATCCCACTGAATTTTTAAGTGCCCTTGCTGAACACTTTGACATTACTCCTTCAGATAAAGCGTTTAAACCTCAAGAAAAATATTCCTACGGCATGTTACTCGGCGATCAATGGCATAAACTTAAGTTAAAAGACAAAGGCCAAGTCGGCCAAGGTATCCAGAGTTTGGATGTCCAAGTATTATCAGACCTAGTGCTGGACCCCCTCTTAGGAATTAAAGACCAGCGAACTGATCCGAGAATTGATTTTGTCGGAGGAATCCGCGGCATGAATGGATTAGAGAAAAAGATAAAGAGTGGGCAATGGGCCCTTGCCTTCTCCATTCATCCAGTAAGTATGAAAGAGTTGTTTGACGTGGCAGACAGCGGGCAAGTAATGCCTCCAAAATCAACATGGTTTGAACCCAAACTTCGAAGCGGATTATTTATCAATCACTTTAATCAAACCTCATAAACCGAATTCAATGACTTGGAATCTTTTCATAGGTGCAACGGCTCCTGTAATTGCCATCTTAGTTTATCTGTATTATAAGGACAAGCATGAAAAAGAACCTTTATCGGTTTTAGGAATTTCTTTTCTTCTCGGTTGTCTAAGCGTGATTTTTGTAGCTCTTGCCACATGGTTATGTTGGAATCCGATCTCATCCCTAGGACTAGCAGGTAATAGTGAGCTCGTGGAGATGGCCATAAAAGCTTTTATCATTGTCGCCCTTACCGAAGAATTGGGGAAATTTTTGGTACTTCGCTATTATGCCTTTCGCAATAAAAATTTCAATGAGCCTTTTGACGGCATAATATATGCGGTATACATTTCGATGGGATTTGCCTTCATCGAGAACATATTGTATGTATCCCAAGGGGGTATTTCGGTAGCCATAATGAGAACATTTACGGCAGTGCCAGCCCATGCTATGTTCGCCGTGATGATGGGTTATCATGCTGGGCTTGCCAAATTTGCAGAAAGCAAAGGTGAACGAAATCGACTTTTAGCCCGCGGACTGTTTATGGCGGTATTGTTTCATGGAGCTTATGACTATTTCATATTTATTGAAAGTTATCCCGGCCTTGCCATCTTCACACTCTTTACCCTAGTCATCGGCATAAAGCAGGCACACAAACTTATGAAATACAGCAGTGACTTAAGCCCCTTTAAAGCGGATTGGAATGACCATTCCTGAGGTTAAAGAAGTTTTGGATGACGCCTTAAATCTGTATTACAATCAGGCGTTTATAGAACATGACCCTATATCGATACCGCATAGCTTTGAGCATCCAAGAGATATTGAAATCGCTGGCTTTTTTGCGGCCATCTTTGCTTGGGGGAATAGAAAAACTATCATAAACAAAAGCAGGGACCTCCTAGAACGAATGGATAATGCGCCATTTGACTTTATCCAAAACGCAGACACCTCCAGCCTAACCTCACTCCATAGCTTTAAACACAGAACCTTTAATGGGGTGGATATAATTGGGATAGTGCAAACACTTCAACATGTATATAGGAAGTTTGATTCACTAGAAGAAGCCATTCTTGTAAAGGACCAAAAGAGCCAAGTCACCATTAAAGAAAATCTTCACAAACTCCACCTTCTATTTGCTCAGTCACCCTTTCTAGCCAAACGCACTTTACGACATATCGCTTCGCCGTATAAGAAGGCAGCCTGCAAGAGACTTGTAATGTATTTCCGTTGGATGGTGCGAAAGGATAGGTCCAAGGTAGATTTTGGTCTTTGGACGACCATAAAAAGCCATCAATTAGAATGCCCACTTGATGTTCATGTGGCAAGAATAGCTAGAGATTTAGGGCTTTTACAACGTAATGCAAATGATTGGCAAGCCGTAGAAGAACTCGGCCGCGCCTTAAGAGAAATGGATGCCAACGACCCTATCAAATATGATTACGCACTGTTTTCGCTTGGACTGGAATCTTCCCAACTCAACGCTTAATTACCGAACACCTTCTGTAAAATATCTGTTACTCGGTGCATTGGATCCTTGCGAATCTTTGCTTCTTCCTCTGCAATAAGATAAAACAAGCCATCAAGTGCCTTATTAGTGATGTATGCATTGAGGTCAGTTTCAACTTCCCCACCAACGTGTTGGTTGTAAAAACCAGTGACCTGAGTCCAAGTTTGATCCACATTCTTCTTCGACATAGATTGATCAACAATGGGATAAAATCTCGAATACAGTGATTCTCGCGCGTTGTTTTCTAAAAACACCGTAGCGGCATTTTCTTCCCCGTTAAGTATTTGCACCACATCTTGAAAGGTGATGTTTTGTATGACTTCCTTAAAAACTTCTTTAGCTTCCCCAGCAGCATCCTCAGCAGCGCGATTCATACGTTCTTCAAAATCCTCCATCACGCGCGCTACTGCTTTATTGACTATGGGGATTTTTCTTGTCTTTTCAATCACGCGCTGTGCTTCTTCAGGTATGGCAATTTTTATGGCTTCATTCGCCAAAAATCCATTGACAGCACTCGCCTTGGTAACCGATGTATCCGTGCTGACATGAAGGGCCTCCTTTAAACCCCGTCGTATCTCTTCCTGACTGAGACTATTTTGATCAATAGCTGGCACTTGGGCTATTGACTGAAAAACATTACATGCGGACAAACTCAGCACCAACAAAAGGCAAAGTGGCCAGATCAATCTAATCATAAGAAGTATTTTTTATAAGTTGAAAGTATACAATTTGACCTAGAGCTAAAGATGTAAACCCAAAATATCCATATGTGATGTCCGATGTAGGAGAAAAGTCAGTAGATGCCATTACGGGGATTTATCGATGTCTTCAAACCCTACGTTAATCACAACGCATTTCGTACCTTCCTAAAAAATGAGCGAATGTCTTATTCTCCAAATCATCCCGACTTAACTACATGGTTATCTATTGATTCCAGTACCGACTTTCCAGTTCAAAATCTACCCTTCGGAATTTTTTCGACAGAAGACCGAAGTGAACGACCAGGAGTGGCTATTGGGCAGTACATTTTAGATCTTCAACTTTTAGATGAAGCGGGCATGTTAGACCTAGAAGCCCCTTATTTTGAATTAGAGACGCTGAATACATTTTTCAGCTATGGTCGGAAAGAAATTACGCGGGTTCGTGAACAGATATCACGTCTCTTAACAGGAGAAAACAAGCAACTTAAAGATCACAATGATCGAGAGGCATTTTTTGTCCTACAATCCGAAGCCTCCATGCATCTCCCCTTTCATATCGGAGACTATACCGACTTCTATTCTAGTGAAGACCATGCGCGCAATGTCGGGACTATGTTTCGAGATCCTGATAATGCCCTTTTGCCGAATTGGAAGCACATCCCTGTAGGTTATCATGGGCGCGCCTCCTCCATTGTTGTAAGTGGTACTCCCATACATCGGCCCAAAGGACAAACTTTACCTGCAGATTCTACAACTCCGGTATACGGTCCGAGTCGTTTAGTGGACTTTGAACTGGAAGTGGCCTTTGTTACGTGTGGCGAAAATACCCTTGGAAACCCAATTACATTAGACCAAACCGAAGAACATATCGGAGGAATAATGCTTTTTAACGATCTCTCCGCAAGAGATATCCAAAAATGGGAATATGTTCCTCTAGGTCCTTTTCTAGCCAAGAATTTTGGATCTATCCTTTCCCCCTGGGTCGTGACACTTGATGCCCTAGAGCCATTTCGATTAGAAAGTCCTGTGCAAGATGATCCGACTCCGCTACCCTACTTAAAATACCAAGGCAAGGGACATTTTGATATTGTATTAGAAGTAGCCATTACAGAAGAAAATGGACAAACCACCAAGATTTGTACATCCAACTTTAAATACATGTATTGGAATATGTTCCAACAACTTGCACATCAAACGGTAAATGGATGTAATGTTCGAACAGGCGATATCTATGCTTCAGGGACTATTTCAGGTCCAGAGCCCACCTCTTACGGCTCCATGCTTGAGCTCTCCTGGAGGGGGACCAAACCCATAAAGCTTGCCAGTGGAAATGAACGGAAATTTTTAGCGGATGGAGATACATGTATTCTCACTGGGTATGCCAAAAAAGATGGCGTTAGAATAGGCTTTGGCCCTTGTTCCTTTACTCTACTCCCGGCAAAAAGCTAGTCAAAACACATGAATATGCCAGATATAGTCTCATATAATCCATACGACCTCCCTTTGAGAGAACGCCATAGATTACTGACCGGAGCTATCGGTCCAAGACCTATTTGCTGGGCGAGCACGATATCTGAAGATGGAAAGATGAATTTGGCGCCTTACAGTTTTTTTAACCTGTTTAGCTCCAATCCTCCAATTCTTGTGTTTTCATCCAATCGCCGTGGGCGAGATAATACTACAAAGGATACCTATCATAATATATTGAGTACTAAAGAGGTTGTAGTCAATATCGTGTCGCACAACTTAGTGCACCAAATGAACATATCTTCCACAGATTACTCGGAAGAAATTAATGAGTTCGCTAAGGCAGGAGTGACCGCTCTACCTTCTGAGACCATTAGACCCTGTCGGGTTAAGGAAGCATACGTCCAATTAGAATGTAGTCTAGAAGAGGCCAAGCATCTTGGAAATGAAGGAGGGGCTGGCACTCTATTTATATGTGCCATTCAAAAAATTCATATTCATTCCGCCATACTTGCTGAAGATGGTTTAATCGATGCACAGAAAATTGACGTAGTAGGCCGATTAGGGCGCAATGAGTATGTCCGGGCGTCTGGTGATGCCATTTTTACGATTGATAATCCATTTGAAAAACAAAATCTAGGATTCGATAGGCTTCCTAAAGGCCTTACTGAAAGCAAACTCCTCACAGGGGCTGAACTGGCCAAACTTGCCATGGAAACTAGACTCCCCTCCGAACAAGATTTACGTCTTATTAAGGACAATCCTCCTGAAGATGAAGAAGCGCTTCATCGTATGGTACGCGAAAAAATTAAACAAGGTGATTTACAAGGAGGCCTTGCACTGGCTATCAATTTCTATAGAGACTAGTCTATATTGTTATTGAGGTAGGCGTTGTCCTGACGAATTTGATATTGATTATCCTCACTATCTCCAGGGCCTAGAGTAAATGGCGACGGATCACCGATACCATCATCTGAGTTCAAAATCTTCTTTCCTCTTCGTTGGAAACTAGGTTGATTGTACATTTCATCGCTATGTTCCCGCCATTTTGTACTCACATTTCTCAATCTTGTAACTCGATCTACGGCATTAAACTGATCTTGATATACCGGCTTATTCTCTCGTCGAACTTGGTAATTTTGATCAGGAACCACGACCTCTTCCGGTACTTCGGAATCAAGGACATCATCTAAAGTCAAAGTAATCTGAGTATTGACTGGTGTTTTCTCATGTGCTACTAGACTAGGATCTAGTGGACTTCCTCCTTCCCAATTCTCATGAGTCGAAGTATTTTCGAGTGAGACCGTATTGATTAGACTTGGTGTTTCCGTGCTTGTAGCAATGTTAAATCCTGTCGCAATTAATGTCACCTTTATTTCATCGCCTAATTCATCAGAAATAGAAGTGCCAAAAATCATATCGCAAACCTCTCCTGTTTCATCCTGAATTTGGTCTGAGATAGATTGTATCTCATCCAAAGTCACCTCGCTATTGCCGCTCGTAATGTTGAGCAAAACATGTTTAGCTCCCTTAATACTTTGCGACGAGAGCAGTGGAGAGTCCAAGGCTTGTCCGCAAGCCACTTCAGCTCGATTATCACCTGCACCTCTTCCTTCGCCCATGATAGCCACGCCAGAATCTTTCATAACGGCTCTTACATCGGCAAAATCAATATTGATCAACCCTTTGATCGTGATGATTTCACTAATCGTGCGTGCCGCAATAGCCAAAATCTCATTAGCCTTGTCAAATGCCTCTCGGAAAGGCAGATTCCCGTGACGTTCACGCACATAATCATTTTTAATGACAATTAAACAATCTACTTGTTCTTTAATAAGATTTAAACCCTCTTCGGCCTGGGCCGTCTTGCGACGTCCTTCAAATTCAAAAGGCATAGTCACAATTCCTACACTAAGCAAATCCATCTCTCGGGCTAATTGTCCCACAATGGGTGCTGCCCCTGTGCCTGTTCCACCACCTAAGCAAGCTGTAATAAACACCATGCGAGCTTCCTCTCCAATCATTGACTTAAGTGCTTGTTTTGATTCAATCATTGCCTCAGCTCCAATAGCTGGATCAGAACCTGCACCTAATCCTCTTGTCAACTCAGGCCCTAGCTGAAGTTTTTGAGCAATGGTGCTATCATTGAGGGCTTGAGCATCGGTATTACAAACAATGTAATCTACCCCTTCAATACCTGATTGGTGCATAAAATTGACTGCATTACTTCCTCCTCCTCCTACGCCTATAACCTTTATAATTGATGACATATTAATAAATAGGTTTAATTAAAATCTTCTATACCGTTGGAAAGCAACCATTCCTTCAAATTGGTAAACGGTCCTTCAATGCCGAAGGGCCATCCCGATGATCTTTTGGTCTTCTTTGTCGTTCCCCCAAATTGAAATCCCATTTCACACAACCCAATACCCGTAGCATAAAGGGGGTGGCGTAATTCAGGATCAAAATTGTTTGATAATCGCTCAATGGGCTCCCCGATCCGAGCATCAATTCCAGTAATATATTCCGCTAACTGTGGAACGTGTTTTAGTTTCGCTCCGCCGCCAGTCAGCACAATACCTGCATGGAGTTTGTCATGAAAACCTGAGGCTCTTATCTCCATATCGACCAATTCAAAGATTTCCGACATCCGAGATTGAATAATTTTTGCGAGCGTTCTCACGGAGATTTCTTTGGGCTTACCTCCACCAATTTTAGGAATAGATACTACCTGATTCTTAGCTGTATCTACAGCAATAGCTGCTCCGAATTTCGTTTTTAGCTTCTCAGCCTGCTCTTCAAGAATATGACAGCCACTTTGGATGTCTCGAGTAATCACCTGTCCTCCAAAAGGAATAACTGCAGAATGACGAATTACATTGTCTTGAAATATAGCGATGTCTGTTGTACCTCCACCTATATCAATCAAAACAACTCCAGCTTTTTTCTCTTTCTCTGACAAAACTGCCGCTGAGGAAGCAATGGGTTCAAGGACTAGATCAGACAGGTGAAGGCCTGATCTTTCGATGGCCTCTTCTATCATTTTTGCCGCTTGAATTTTCCCTGTAATCACATGAAAATTAGCACTAAGACGGCTTCCTATATAGCCTACAGGTTCCAAAATATTCGTCTGATTATCCACGGTGTATTCCTGTGGAAGTACATGAATGATTCGCTCATCCGGACCTACCGCAGTATTGTACATTTCATCCGTAAGTTGACGTACTTTTTCCTCAGTAATATCTGTATTGGGTTCTTTCATGTTCAAGACATGCATTTGCTGGCTACTTCTAATATGTGAACCCGCAATCCCGACAAACACCTCATGAATTTCAATTCCTGAAGCCGCCTCTGCCATTTTTACTGCTTTTTCGATTGCCTCTTGCGTCTGCCTTACGTTTTGTACTTGGCCTCGAACCACCCCATAGGAAGGTGCCTTACCCACGGCGATGATCTCCAATCGACCCTCTTCGAGCTCTTTTGCCACAATGGCAGTAACCTTTGTGGTTCCGATATCAATTCCAACACAGATATTATTCATTTCTTTCATTTTTCTTTAATCTTCTTTAAGGCGACATATTACCTGACCTTTAAATCGAGTATCCACTTCTTCGACCCTAGACCAATCAAGTACAGAAAACTTTGATTGGTAGAAGGCACTCAAGTCATTCATTTCCTTTTTCACCGCATTTGGCCTTCCTATGTTTACATGGTGACCTTTAATGGAAGTGATCAGCTTTAGTTGATAGTCAGCATCGACATAGATCTGCTCAACTAAGGCGGATAAGAAAGGATCTTCGCCAATGGCTTCAGCATATTCCCCCAATATATCTTTCAAAGAAAATTCAGGCCATAAGTGGGAATCTGGTACATTTCCAGAACACACTATTACCTTATCAATAAAGATATTGGATACCGGTGCTGAACTCCCATTTTTGTCGACATAGTATTGAACACCGTTATTGTTTATAATCCGAAATAAGGCGTCCTTCACCTTAAGATCAATTTTTAATATCCCCTCATTATTTAAATAGACTTGTGCGCTGTCAATCCAAGGAGAGGCAACTAATCTATTTTCAATGGTATCCTCCTGAATATCACTACGGCTAGTTTGTCCTATGCGCACCTCAAATTCATCTTCCAATAAACTCTGAATGAAGGCCTCATCTACCATGGCATTTTCTGCATTTGCAAATGATATATCTAATTGATTTACAGCATTTTGCCGCCAAAACCTATCCATTTCTGAGAAAGATAATAAGGCGACAATTCCCAAAAGGATAAACACAAAATTCATCAAATGAGCCCTTGAGAAAATTTTATACTTAGCCATAAATGAGTTCTAATTTTTTTTGAATTTCAGGTATTAGAGATGAAATATCTCCAGCCCCAGCAGATACAATAAATCCTTTATCTAAGGTGTCCAAAAGAGACAACACTTCCTCTTTTGAATGTAAGATCGTACGACAAGGAACCGAAACATTACCGGCGATAAGGTCGCTCTCAACACCCAAAATGGGTTCTTCACGCGCAGGATAAATGGGAAGTAAAATGACTTGATCGGCAGCGCTTAATGCTTCTCCAAACTGTTCAGCTAAGGCTTGCGTTCTTGAATACAAGTGAGGTTGAAAAATTACTGCAATAGGCCAACTGGGCTGCATAGATCGTAATCCGTGTATCAATGCGGAAACCTCACTTGGATGATGGGCATAGTCATCGATGTAGGACCAATCAACCCCTCCTGTTATAACTTGAAAACGGCGCTTCACCCCAGGGAAGGTGGCCAAAGCCTGGAGAGCATTCTCGATAGAAATACCATGTTTCTCAGCAGCCGCAATCGCCGCCAAGGCATTTTTTATATTATGCATTCCCCCTAACGGAAGTTTGCCCTTATATTTTTTTTCATCCTTTTGTATATTGAAAAAGAAAACTTCGCCCTGCCACTGAACATCGGTAACTATCCAATCTGATATGACACTTCCATAACATTCCCGGTGTAAGGTTGGATTACAATGCTTACTTATCTCCACATTAGGCCCAAGAATTAAGTGCCCATTTGCTTCAATTTTTCGAACAAATGATTCAAAACCTTTCTGTACTCCTTGGAGGTCACCATAGATTTCTAAATGGTCAGCATCAATGGTTGAGATCACTGCAGTATTGGGGCTGAGGTGCAAGAATGATCGATCAAACTCATCTGCCTCCACTAAAAAAACATCTCCTTGACCAACTAAGCCGCCTTCCTTGCCGATTAGCTGTCCACCTATAAATCCTGTAATTGGTTGATTGTTCGCTAGAAAAATATGCGCAATCATTGAGGTGATAGTGGTTTTCCCATGGCTTCCTGCCACTGCGATTGTTGTACGATTTTTGGTGAGTAATCCAAGACATTCCGAACGTTTAAGCACCGTCAATGACTTTCTTTGAAAGGCTTCAATTAAGATGGGATTAGCCTTGTTGATGGCAGGAGTATACACTACTAAATCAACACTTTTGTCCAGAGAGGTATCAAGTCTAAATGATATCTGGGCCCCTCTGCTTTCCAGATGACTTGTAATGGGTGATTCCGTGCGATCATAGCCCGAGACTTTTACTCCTTGATCAAGGAAGTAGTGGGCGAGGGTATTCATACCTGAGCCACCAATTCCAATGAAAAAAACATGCTTTCTATGGGCAACCTCCTCTTGATGAATGTAGTTAGGCAAATCTTGTTCATCTAGAATGGCTTCTACAATATCATCTGCTGCATAGGGTTTAGCATAGTTTACCACAGCTTCTGAGAGTAGTTTTTGCTGCGATAAATCTCCCAAAATCGCTAGGATAGAATCCCCTAACTTTTCACGAGCCGTATCATCAGAAATTTTTACTACTGCCCCACTATCTACCATGGCTTGAGCATTTTTATTTTGATGATCCTCCGTCACATTGGGTGATGGGATAAGAATAGTTGGTTTAGCGACAATCGCCAATTCAGAGATTGTTGAAGCCCCGGCTCGGGCGACAATGATATTCGCTGCAGAATAAGCCAAATCCATACGTTTAACATAGGCCATTACTTTTACCGTATCTGAGGCATACGATTTGTAATCTTTATAGTAAGACGCACCAACCTGCCAGATAACTTGGATACCTTTTTCCTTTAACATAGGAAGGGACAAAGCCATGCTCTCATTCAAGGTTTTTGCCCCTAAACTTCCTCCGGTAAGAAAAACAACAGGACGTTCGGCACTCAATCCAAAAAAAGCACAAGAATCTCGTTTTGAGTGAGATAAATCAACCACATTACGAATCGGATTACCCGTAATTTTCAGGGCTGTTTTGTTAAAGTAGGGTTCCATGTTGGGGTAAGCCACAAACGCTATTCTCGTTTTTTCAGCTAACAATCGATTCGTCAAGCCCGGTGCCGCGTTCTGCTCTTGTAAATATGTCGGAATTTTAAGCCATTGTGCGACCTTTAGGCATGGCCCACTAGCAAACCCACCTAGTCCAATCACCGCATCTGGCCTAAAAGAACGGACCACCCAAAAAGCCTTTACAAGGCTTGCCAAAAGGCGAAATGGAAACCATACATTCGATACTGTGAATCGCCTTTGAAGACCTCTAACAGGTAGCCCTTCAATGGAATATCCCGCCTCAGGCACAAGTTTCATTTCCACCTTGCCCTTAGCTCCCATAAAAAGAATATCTACCTCATAGGGTAGATTTTTTAGTGCATCCGCAATGGCAATAGCGGGATAGACATGACCTCCGGTACCCCCTCCACTTAACAGAATACGTATAGATCGTCTTTTAGCCATTGCTTACAAGCTGTTTTGTTCAGGGATGGAATCAATAGGGATTGTAGACTCTTCCTGCCTATATATCTCTTGACTTACGCTAAGAATTATACCCATAGCAACACTTGTGAAGATCATGGAACTCCCTCCCATACTGACCATTGGAAGTGTCAGCCCAGTAACAGGAAACAAATTCACCGCTACCGCCATATGTGTAAACGCTTGGAATACCAATAACAAGCAGAGACCGAAAGCAAGAAAAACTGGATAAGCTTTGGGCGCTTTGATAACCATCCTAATGGTTCGAAACAAAATAAGTAAATAGAGCACTATGATGGTTAGGCCCCCTAACAAGCCATACTCCTCGATTATAATGGCATAGATATAATCCGAGTAAGGATGAGGTAAGAAATTTTTTTGTTTTGAATTCCCAGGACCATTGGGTAGTATACCCCCCCGGGCAATTGCGATTTCAGCCTGTCTCACTTGATAATTATCTATAGCTTGTTGCTCCGGATTTGAATAACCCTCTATACGGTGTTTCCAAGTAAGTAATCTCCCTTTATCAGCAAGTGTTGAATCAGGTGTACTTCGCAAAACTATCACGGCAAGCACGGCGACTAAAAACATAGCAAGGGTAACACTTATGAGCTGAAAAAAATGTACCCGTCCCACAAACAATAAGATAAAAGAGGTAACAAATAAGATAATCGCCGTCGATAAATCGTGTATAGCTATTAAAAAACAAATTCCAACTATAAATCCCATGGCAGGAATAAAGGTTTCTTTAAAGGACTTTATGGTTTCCTGTTTGACAGATAAGTATCTAGCCAAATACATAATCAAGGTGATCTTCGCGAAGTCAGAGACTTGAAAACGAATGCCAAAAACCGTCATCCAGCGGCGCGCGTCATTAATGGCATTACCCCAAAAAAGTACGAGGATCAAAAAGAAAATACTGAGATAAAAAAATGGGAAAAAAAGGTTTTTTGAAAAAAGCTTATACGGAAGGTTATGAAAAATCCACATTGCAAATAGCCCAACCAAAATAAAGGTGAAGTGCTTGAAGAGATAATACTCCGTATCCCCACCTTGTAGTTTATAGGCCAGTGTACTTGTTGAAGAATACACCGCCAACATGCCAAAAATGGACAGCATGATTACCGCGAACCAAATCACACGATCACCGCGCACATATTGACTCAGCTTAGTCATCATAGCTCACGTACAGCCTGTTTAAATTGATCGCCTCGATCCTCATAACTGGCAAAACGGTCAAACGATGCACAAGCCGGAGAAAGAATAACACTATCACCAGGGTCTGAAAATTGATAAGAAACCTGAACTGCTTCTGTCATAGAAGACACATTTATACAAATTCCCACATGTTTCGCAAAAGCTTCATGAAGCTTTCTATTATCAGCTCCGATACAAACTAGTGACTTTACTTTTTGATGAACAAGTGCCTCTAAAATTGAGTAATCATTCCCCTTATCTACTCCTCCTGCAATCCATACTACATCAGTATTCATCGCTTCTAAGGCATACCATGTTGAGTTGACATTAGTGGCCTTCGAGTCATTGATAAAACTCCTACCCCCAATACGCAATACTCTTTCCATTCGATGGGGTAGCCCATCGAAACGTTCCAAACTTTCTCGAATACTTGGATTTTGCACTTCAACAGCCCGTGCGGCCATTCCGGCAGCAAGAGAATTATATACGTTATGATTTCCTTTTAAGATTAAATCATTCATAGCAATAGTTATGGGGTTAGTAGTAAATTGAAATTCTAGCTTATCCTCATTTGCATGAGCTAAGCATTGATGAGTTTTTATAGAAAATTGTTGTGTTTTAGCCTTGCTACCATAGTCGGAGAACAACTTGGTAATCGAAGGATCATCCGCTGAGAGAATCAGCAAGTCCTCTGCGGTTTGATTTTTAGTTATGCGCCATTTGGACTGAGCATATAAATCCATTGAATACTCGTAACGATCTAAATGATCAGGGGTGATATTGAGAATGAGTGCTACATCCGGTCGAAAAGCATCAATGTCATCTAATTGGAAACTGCTCACCTCGACGACAAAAACATCGACATCCTGTTCAGCTACAGACCGGGCATAACTTGTGCCCACATTACCTACCAAGGCAGAGGAAATTTTTGCCCGTTGCAGCATATCAAAAATCCAGTTAACAGTAGTTGTCTTTCCATTGCTTCCTGTAACGGCAATCACTTTACCTTGATGAAAAAGCCAAGCCCATTCAAGCTCGCTAATGACTTTCTGCCCTCTGGTTTTTGCTTCGAGGAGCAAAGGGATGTTACTAGGAATACCAGGACTCTTTATGATGACATCCGCCTTTTCAATACGTGTTGTATCATGGCCACCTTCCTCATAGGCAATCTCATGATGTTCAAGATCTCGCTTAAAATGTTCCTTGATCGGACCTGCATCACTTACAAATACATCATATCCGTGCTTTGAAGCCAATATGGCCGCGCCAACACCGGACTCTCCTCCACCTAGAACCACAATGGCCGAGGCCAAATCATATGTTGGTTTGATGATCATCGAATTTTTAGCGTAATAATTGAGAAGGCTGCCATCGCGATAGCAAGAATCCAAAAGCGAGTGACGATTTTTGTTTCATGCCAACCCTTTTTTTGAAAGTGATGATGGATGGGCGACATTAAGAATATTCGACGACCTATACCTGTTCGGCGTTTGGTGTATTTGAAATAGCCAACTTGAAGGATGACCGACATGTTTTCAATGAGGAAAATCCCACATAACACAGGTATCAGTAACTCTTTGCGGAGAAGTATTGCTAACGAAGCTATAATCCCCCCGAGGGCTAAGCTTCCCGTATCTCCCATAAAGACACTAGCTGGATAGCTGTTATACCATAAAAAGCCCACACAGGCGCCAATAAATGCTGCGAGATATACTACAGTCTCTTGGGAGTTTGGTATGAATGAAACATTAAAGTATTCAGCCAAAACAATATTTGACGAAATATAGGCGAACACAAATAAGGTGACACCAACAACAGCACTAGTTCCAGTGGCTAATCCATCCAAACCATCGGTCAAATTAGCCCCATTGGATACTGCTGAAATAATAAAAATGATCATCGGAATAAAGAAGAGCCAGGCATATTCTCTAGCCTTTTCGTTACCTGTAATCCACACTAATGGTGCCTCATAGTTGAACTCATTTCCCTTAAAAAATGGAATATTGGTGACTGGCTCTTTAATCTTTACAAAGAAGTGTTTCTCACCACGTTCATCCTGCATAACCGTAATTCGGTCTGCCTCAAACCGATTGACTTCATTTTCCCCTATCTCTTGTTTTACATAGATATCAGGATGCATATATACCGTACCCCCAATAATCAATCCTAAACCCACCTGACCCAAAAGTTTAAACCGTCCTGCTAAGCCTTTTTTATTCTTACGAAAGACCTTGATGTAATCGTCAATAAAGCCAATGAGCCCCATCCATAGAGTGCTTACAATTAAAAGTTGGGTGTAGATATTGGTAAGATCTCCAAAGCACAAAAGTGGAATAAGAATAGCCGCAAGAATAATGATTCCCCCCATCGTAGGCGTGCCAGCTTTTTCATTCTGGCCGTCCAAACCCAGATCTCTGATGGATTCGCCAATTTGCATTTTCCGTAATACTCGAATAATGCGCTCACCGAAAATCAATGAAATCAGCAGAGATACAAATAGAGCTAGGCCTGCACGAACGGACACATACTGCATGATTCCTTCGCCATTGAAGTCATAGTTTGCCGATAGATAATTCCAAAAATGATAAATCATAAGCCGACGGATTTTAGAGCATCAAACAATCTTTGACTATCATCAAAAGGAAGTACTTTATCTCCGATAACTTGGGTGGTCTCGTGCCCTTTGCCAGCAACTAAAACGATATCATGAGGGCTAGCCTCGCCAACAGCCTTATGAATAGCCTCGTGGCGATCAACTACGATGCTGCATTTGCTTCGAGAAGAGAGCTCAACCCCGTCCAACATGGCTTGACAAATAGATTGAGCATCCTCATTTCTTGGATTATCTGCAGTAAAAAATACTATATCACTTAGTCTAGCGGCTAATTGCCCCATTTTCGGGCGCTTGGTTTTATCGCGATTTCCACCACAACCAATCACGGTGATAATCCGCATCTGACCGCGCAGAACTTCACGTAATACTTCCAAAACTTTCTTTACTGCGTCTGGTGTGTGTGCATAATCCACAATGCCCGTAGTTTGCGCCTCCTCTGTAAGTACAATCTCCATTCGACCTTTTGCTCCACGAATCGTAGTCAGTGCTCTTAGAATTTCATCCTCTGTATTTCCCAACAAATGAGATGCTGCATATACCGCGAGTAAGTTCGTGGCATTGAATCCACCAAGCATATGGGTATGAAGCTCTGCTCCATCGATATTTAATACTAAACCTGCAATATCCTGTTCTAGAACCCTGACCCGATAATCCGATGGACCGAATTGGCTGTAACTATAAATGGAGGCTTTTGAATTTTGAACCATATAGGTTCCATGCTTATCATCGATATTCACCAAAGCAAAAGCCGATGAGTGCAATCCGTCAAAAGCTAACTTTTTGGCATCTCTGTAGGCCTCCATTGATTTGTGATAGTCAAGATGGTCATGGGTTAAATTTGTAAATATCATGCCATCAAATGCCAAGGCAGCAGGACGTCTTTGGGCTAAGCCATGAGAAGAAACTTCCATAAAAACATGACTACAGTGAAAATTGACCATATCGCGTAAAGTGGACGATATTTGACGCGCATCAGGGGTGGTGTGTGTTGCCTCAATAACTCGGCTCCCAATTCGAATTGAATTCGTTGAAATCAAGCCACACATGTGACCAAGTTGCGTATGAACTTCCCATAACATACTGGCAACACTCGTCTTGCCATTAGTACCTGTTACCCCCACTACTTTAAGGGTTTTTGATGGATTTTCATACCAATTCTCACAGATTCTTGCATAAGCTTTATCACTGCGTAATACCCTCACATAGACAACCTCTGGATGGATTACTTTCGGAAAATTTTGGCATACGATAGCCTTAGCGCCCAAATCAATGGCCTTTTGGATAAAATCATGACCATCTGCATGGCTACCTGAAATAGCAACAAATAACATGTTATCCTTAATCTCTCTTGAATCTGAAGAAAAATCATAGATAGACAGATCAGTTCCGCCTATCACTTCAAGCATATTGATTTCATATAATATGTCTCTTAGATTTTTCATTTCAACACAAGACTTATTTCTCCATTACGACTCATAGAGCTTCCAGGGCTAGGCCATTGTTCTTTTACATGACCGTAGCCTTTACATGCAATTTTGAAACCCAGTTCAGCCGAAACAGTTACCGCATCTGTCAGACCCATACCTATTAGATTGGGAACTATATTTTGTTGGGATTGGTAGGATGAAGAGGTATTTAATCTTGCTGCATTGTTATCCTTGTTTAAGGACACTTCACTCACCGTGTATAAGGGTTGTTCTGATTTTATATCAAGTATTGAGGTGATTGTTTTCCAGTCGTCGGATAACATAGTACTCAGGACCACCCCCTCTGTGGCTAGCAGTGAAGAGTCTGTAGACGTTTTGTTGCCTACCTGAGCAAAGGCAAATTCAGCGATATCCCCGAAGACAGGTCCAGCTGTGCTGCCTCCACCCATTTTCTCGAACTCTTTGGCATCGATATGCGAAAGGAGGACAATCATGCTATATTGAGGTTTATCTACAGGGAAGAAGCCACAGAATAAAGCTCGATTAATCTCATCTTCATAGCCATATTGATCGTCAGCAATCTTTGTAGTTCCTGTCTTTCCGCAAATGCTTACGCTTCGAGTAGAAAGTGCACTATGAGCAGTTCCTTTCGGATCCTCAACAACTAATTGCATCATTTTTGTGAGCGTTTCAGCTGTTTCCGGGCGAACCCTCTCTCCTAAGGATAGTGAAGGATAAGAATTAACAACTTCACCAAACTTAGAAGTATGGGTAACAAGCCTAGGCTGCATCGCTACTCCCTTGTTAGCTATTGCATTATAGTAAGTAAGTATATCCAAAGGAGTAAGTTCCAAACCATAGCCGAAGGACATCCAAGCCTTACTTATGGCATTCCATTCAGAGAGTGGTGGGATGTTTCTTGATTGTTCCCCTTGCAGAGTAATTCCCGTATTCTCCTTGGGAAACTGCTTATAAAGAGCCTCGTAAAATGATTTATTATCCTCATAGTTGTTTTGGACAAACTGTGATATCCCAATATTTGAAGAGTATTTTATGACGTCCCAAGGGTCGTAGTAAAACTTTTTTGGCCTAGTGGCTTCGGGAACTTTTTTTCCAGCTACCCTAAAGTCCCCCTTGTGCGTTTCCACCATATCTGTAAGCTGCAATCCCTTCTCCAAAAGAGCTGCCATTACAGGTATCTTCATCGTGGAACCCGGTTCAATAAGAGTGCCTACAGCGTGGTTATAACTTTCGACATATTTACCCTCCTTATTGCGTGTTAGATTGACCATCGAAAGAATATCTCCCGTCTCAACCTCCATCATAATCACACATCCAAATCTGGCCTTATGATCTGCTAAACTTTTTCTTAGCGTGGCATCCGCATAATCCTGCAAATCAATATCAAGTGTTGTATGTATATCAAGACCTGGATCTGGCTCAATATCCTGTCGCTCAATATCCGGTAGGATAACTTGCTGAGACATCATTTTCTTGTAAACAATCCCTTTTTCACCCTCAAGCTCTTGATTAAAGTACTGTTCAAGACCAACAACGCCCGAAGAGGAATCCCCCGTCTGCCTCATGTAGCCTATAGTTCGTGCCGCGAGTCCCTCAAATGGGAGCATACGATCAATTTGATTTTCAATAATCAAGCCTGACGAATATTGTCCTCTATCAAACCAAGGGAAGTTTTTTACCCTTTTCATTTGACTAAGCATTAACTGGTTTGAAATGGGATAATATCTCGCCCCTTCTACATATCCCTTTTTTATATACTCCTGCCATTGATAGGAAGATCGTTTTGGAAAAACAAGCGCCAAAGAGTCACAGAGTTTGGGAAGTATTGCAGTAAATTCTTGGGCATCAAAATCTTCCAGTTTGAAGTCCATATGCAAGGAGTATATCTTCACTGTGGTCGATAAAATTCGACCGTCGGCGGTAAAGATGCTCCCTCTTTGAGCAGGAAGTACTTCTGCTGTTACTACAAGGCTATCCGATTCCGCAATTAATTCTTCACCATGATGCCACTGAGTCATACCGGCACGAATAAAAATGCCCATGCCAAACATGGCTAGACAAATCCCAACGAGCCAAACTCGCCATAATATGTCAACGCGCTTATTCATGGGAAGAAACCTCAATTTTTTCCAAAGGCTCAATAGGCACTGACAACCCCAAGGTGTCTACACTTGAACTGACAGCAGAGAGGGTAGATTCTTGCATAAACTCTGCCTTCTCATTGAGATAAGTCCAGCGTAATTCGTCTAATAGCTCTTGATCCGCATCATATTTCTTTAACTGTGCCTCAACTCTGTGATTGTTTGCAACATGTATTCCAGCAAGAACAGCTAAAAAGAAAACAAAGGGGAGACTACCCCATCGACTACGAAAAACTTTTGTAGCCGTCTCGGGGGATTGAGATTTAGATGCGTCTTTCATTAAATCTCTTTTTCTTGGTAAGTGTTATGAATTCTGGAGGCTACTCGAAGTCGTGCGCTGCGCGCTCGGTTGTTCTTTAATATCTCTTCTGAACAAGGAGTTTGGCTGCGGACTTTATCTTCTTTCCACGATAAAGCCTGAATCCCAAAAATTGGGTCATGCCGGTTTTGGGATTGCGCAAGGCCTTTGATAGCATGTTTAACTAAACGATCTTCCAAGGAATGAAAAGTTATTATGGCCAAGCTTCCTCCGGGTCTTACACATTGGGGAAGCACATCAAGAAAATCTGAAAGAGAGGATAACTCCTCATTTACGGCAATACGTAAAGCTTGATACACTTGCGCCAAGTACTTTTCTTTGGGGCCCCGAACTACAGGATCAATCCATACATTGAAGTCATGAGTTGTCATTATACTATGTAGGGCAGGATGGGCTTGGATTCTTTTTACCAATGCCTTTGCATTTCGAACTTCTCCATACTTGGAGAAAATCTCGAGAAGTTCTTCCGGTGAAGATTGATTTAAGATATCTCTTGCCGTCGCACCGCGCTGATTATTCATGCGCATATCTAGCGGTCCATTAAAACGGAGAGAAAATCCTCGACTACCTTCATCAAATTGATGTGACGAAACGCCTAAATCAGCTAGCACACCATCCACTTGACCGACTTCGAGGTAGTTTAGAAATGACTGAATAAACCGAAAGTTCCTCGGAACAAACCAAAAACGGTCATCTTGTATTTTGTCCGCATTTAACTTAGCGTCCGGATCTTGATCAAATGCAATCAGTCTTCCCTCAGGCCCTAAGCGACTCAATATTTCACGGCTGTGCCCTCCCCCTCCAAAAGTGGCATCTACGTATGTGCCACTTTTAACTATTTGCAAAGCATCCACGGCTTCGTGTAACATCACAGGTATGTGATAATTATCCATCACCATCATTCGTCCTCAGATAAGTCTCCCAATACATCTTCCGCGAGATCAGCAAAATTATCTGAGCTAATATTAAGCTCGTCATCATAACGCTTAAGATCCCATAACTCTAGTGTATTCTTACCTGGAGTAAGAATTGCTTCACCTTGAATTCCGGCATATTCGAGCAAATGTTTGGGTAGATTTAATCGATCTTGCCCATCGAGACAGACTTCTGTGGCCCCCCGCATAAAGTATCTTATGAAACTGCGCTCCTTTTTCTTGAACTGATTAAGTCGCTCAATACGAGATCTCACCTTTTCCCAAACATCTATAGGATAGATTTCAAGGCATGATTCAAAACCTCGATTGACCACAAAACGACCTTTGTTCTCCGGCTTCATTTGTTGTTTCAATGCGCCAGGTAAACGAAGTCGACCTTTGGTGTCAATTTTTACGGTATGTTCTCCTAAAAACGCCACTTTTTCCTTTCGTGTAGATAAATCTACATGAAAAAGCCAATTTTTACCACTTTTTACCACTCTTAACCACCAACATTTCTTCCACAAGAAAAAGCAAAAATGGTGGATAACTCCACAAAAACTAAGTCTGATAAGGGCTAAGAGTCCTTTATCAACATAGATTTAAACCTAAAAAAATATTCGTAAATAGCCGATTTATTGGCCTATGGCTTGAATGCCTGGTAAAGTTTTCCCTTCTAAAAGCTCAAGAAGAGCTCCGCCTCCAGTGCTTATAAAGGACATAGATGTTGCCAAATTAAACTGGTGTACAGCAGCCACAGAATCTCCCCCACCGACAAGCGTATATGCTCCAGCATTTGAAACCTCAGCTAAGGCCTCAGTTACTGCTTTGCTTCCCGCCTGAAAGGAGGACATTTCAAAAACTCCCATTGGACCATTCCATATAATGGTTTTCGCCTGTAAAACCACTTTCACATATTGCTCAATAGCTCTAGGACCAATATCTAAACCCATCCATCCATCAGGGATGGCATCACTTGAACAAACTTTAGTTTTCGCTTCATTGGAAAACTGATCTGCACACAGGGAATCTTCTGGAAGATGGATGGTGCAATTCTCAGAAGCAGCTAAATCCAATAGGCGCTTGGCATCTTCGAACCGCTCTGTTTCGCATAGAGAACTTCCAATTTTACCCCCTAATGCCGCTTTGAACGTATAGGACATTCCTCCTCCAATTAGAATGGAGTCGACTTTACGGCATAGATTTTCAATAATCATAAGTTTATCAGAAACTTTAGCACCACCTAGGATGGCCACTTTAGGTGCCTCACCCTCTATCAGAACAGTATTGGCATTATCGATTTCTGCTTGCATAAGCAACCCAAAGCCCCTTCGATTAGCTGAGAAAAACTGCGCAACCCCTGCCGTTGAAGCGTGAGCACGATGAGCTGTGCCAAATGCATCATTGATATAGATATCACCCCAAGAAGCGAGATGTTGAGCAAACGCTAAATCATTGGCCTTTTCTTCAGGATAAAACCGAAGGTTTTCAAGCAAAACGACTTCAGGATCCGCAGCTAAGCAACTTGACTGCAATGAGGCATCACCGCAATCTTCTGCAAAATGAACTGAACAACCGAGCTTAGCAGCTAGTGTATCTACTATTAGACGCAGGGATTTATCGCTATCAGCACCTTGACTTACGGCCTTCAAGGCATGCTTTGGTCGCCCAAGATGTGACATTAATACCAACTTTCCGCCTTGGGATAAAATGGTCTTAAGTGTAGGAATCGCAGCATCAATTCGGGCGGTGTTGGTTATCTCACCTTTACTGTTTAAGGGAACATTAAAATCTACACGCACCACAGCACGCATATTGGCAAAGGATAGGTTTTGCATGGTTGGGTTTTAGCGTGTAAACATACGACGCAATTCCGCGAATATCATAGCAGCATTCACCAGCAACATGCCAGCTACTACAACGCCAATAAATACTGCCGTTTCCCAAGAAATCATACTGCCACTAACGGCAAAACTAAACTTATCCAAAAAAGGAATAACAACATGTTTTTTTATGGCAAAGACTGCGGCAAACGCCGACATGGACAGGAGGACAAAGAGAATGGCCAAGCCTTTAATATACCAAGTCAAAACTGCTAAAGGGTGAATGCCTTGAATAAGTATGGATTCGATTTGTTCTTTGGAACGAGTTATCATAAGCTGTACGGTAAGTAAAACCCCGGTAAGCGATAACAATAAAACGAAAAAACCAAGCATTCCCACACCTAAAAAAGCTCCTCGAAAAAGTGCGGCATGTTCTCCGCTTTTCATCTTTGACTCATTCGTTTCATATCCTTGAGCTTGTATGTACTCTTTAAGTTCAAGAATTCTCTCTAAATCAAACTTTACCGCAATACGTTGAGGAAGTGTATCCACGTCTTGTGGGCGGACGAAATTAGAGTTGAGATAATCCACAAATGCACATGGAGCTAAAACTGCACTTATTCGGTCACTATATCCAGCAATTCGGGCATTGAAAGAGGCATTCGTCCTTTTCTTCAAAGAATCTCGAGGGATAAGCTGCAAGCTCAAAGTGGACAGGTCATCCTCTGCTAAAGTGATAAATCCATTAGTTAAAACACTTGATAGGCGAAGAAAATCCTTTGGTAAGAGAATGGGAACATCGGGTAAAGAATCCTTGGAATAAGACCACTGCCATGTTGTTTTAGCATCATCAATAACGTCCGAATGAATACACTCCAAACCGAACATATCGCTTCGGATAGGCGCACCGTTGACGTCAATTATCAGTGACATATCCACTGCATTTCGCTGAAATGGGTAAATTTCCAACACCGAAGTCAGCGAATCAAGAGAATCCAACTCTCCCTGACGAAAAAACGATTCTTTAGCCTTCCCAAATCCTGACTTCTGAACTGGCTTTGACAACACCATTATATCCTCGCCAATTCCCTCCTTACTCGCGTCAGTTACAGACTGGTAATCCACAGTGCCCTGTGTTGCAATCGCTAAAAGCACAAAACTAAACAGCAGTCCCAAGACTTGCATCACAAGTTGACTTGGCCTCAGTCCACTGATTAAAATCCGGGTTAAAAATCTTCGTTTACTCATACCTTAACCATGTTTAAGTCGATGAGTTTCGCGTCGGCATCCAAAGAGGTTATAATCAAACCTGCTCCTTTAGATTGAACATCATTGACCACTAACTCCCAAACTTTCTTTTGATTGGCTTTGTCTAAATGACTAAAGGGCTCATCCAAAAGCAACCATCGGTAAGGCTTACTCAACGCCCTAAGGAGAGCGAAGCGCTGTCGCTGGCCAAAAGACAATATCGCAGCTTTCTTGTGCAGTAAAGAATCAATTTCAAGATGTTCTGCCCACATTTTAATTTGATTTATGTCCGCTGAATTTTTGAATCGACTTGTCACAAAATCAATATTTTCCAAAGCGGTAAGATCCTTAAACAATCGCAGTCCTTGTGGAACAACTGAAATGCCTTGGGCACGCCAGTTGGTCCATTCCGAGTCTGACCATTTTCGGGTGTTTTGACCCTGTACAATCAACTCGCCGGAATAATCTTTTCGAATACCAGAAATCAGGGAGAGCGCGGTAGTCTTTCCTCGACCACTTTCGGCAAAAATTCCGTATGCTTTCCCAAGCATAAACGTATGCTTTCCATGCCATAAAGTATCCTTATCACGATTTAACTCGCGAAGAGGATTGGGCATTAGATTGTTAAATAGAATGTCCGCCATTAGTATTCGTTCTGATGTTTAAATCCCTTCCTTCGCTAAACGCTCCAGAGTTTCCCAAATTGTATACAAAGGATTGTCCTTAGTATTTTTTAACTCAAGCACCAATTCAAACTCCCCTTTGGGGTTAATGGAAAAAGATAGGTGCGAGAATCGATTAACTATTTCATCCAGAACTTGGTCTTTCACTTTTGTCTCCCCATCCATTTCCATGACTTGTTTTACTATCTCTTTAAATTTTTGCCCATAGTCTTGATGATCTAGGCTTATGTATAAGGCGACTGGATTTTTCTGAAGCACCTCTCGAATCTCATCGTTAATTACCCCTTGCTTTCCATATCCCTTGTGATTAATGAAGTAGTCGACGTCGTCCTTGTAGCCCTTAAGATTTGTAGTATCAAGTCCATCTTTCATACCTAATACAAGTCCATATCCATCCGCAGTCTTTATAAATTGACGGCCCTGTGAGGGAAGCACAAACAATTGGTATTCGTAGAAATCATTTGCAGAAGATTTACTCTCTAGAATAAGATCTACATCTGTACCGCGATCCGAAACATAGCCCTGACTTAATTGAGTTATCATGGTACCCAGTTCTTTGCTATTCTCTCCGATATGAAGATTAAGCTCTTCAATCGGCTTAAAATCTTCTAATGCCACTAAATCAATGCCCACTCCCGTGGCAAATTCTCCATCAAATGCCGTAAACAAATCTTTCAGATGCCAAGGCTTGGGAGTAGACAAAACCCCCTCGAAATAATCATCCAACTGTTCATCGATATCATCTAAAGTGTATTCATTGTTTGAATCTAAGAGTGTATTGATTTGATTATACAGCGTATCCATATCCAAGGCAAGACTTAAGGCGACTTGAGGGCTTCCATTGGAATGGAGGTTATCCAGCGCTTTATCCGAAAGTCCGTGATCTGCTAAAAATGCAAAAGGTGCATAACTGAATTCCTCTCCATGAAAGGAGGAAGAAAGCACAAAGCGTCCAGAATCAACGGTGAGGTGCATTTGAATTGAGCTCATTCCATTTAAGGTGAATTCCGGAGGCAAGATAAATCCGGACATGTCCTCAACATATTCAGCATACAATTCCCTGTTTGTGGATGTAATTCCATCAATATTTACAAAGACTGCCATTTCTTCTGCTTCCTTTCGAAATTCCTCAAAGTCCGGATGCTGTTCAATGCAGTTTTTACGATCTGGGTTTTCAACTCTATGTCGAGCCCATTCTTGTATGGAACTTAAATCTTCATTATTCCCAAAGGAAAACATCGCTACTTCATGATCCCAAGTAACAACAACTGAAGAATCGGCCATAGTCAGCTGCGAAGAATTGTTTCCCTGGTCAATGGTAAAGGTGTCTTCACAAAAGACTATCTCTAAAAAGTCATTAAACTTGTTCTTATTCGTCAATGCTAGCAAAGCATGATAAGTGGAAGGGAGACCCGAAGAATCCGCCATGGAAAATGCATAAATCTCGCCTCCTCTTGACCATAGTGTGTGTTGCAGATCAATACCAAATTTTAATGGATTTTTAGGAAGCTGACACTGCTCTTCCTTAAGCGTGTCTTCTTCGAGTGATTTTTCAAACAGAACACCATCTGTCATCTCCTTCCTATTATTCTTAATGTTCTCAAAAAAGGTGTACGGCTCAATCTTTACCACGAGCAATGCATCCTTGGGAATGTATCGCGTGAGCGTATCATGAGGTCTGGGCCAAAATTGAACTATTCCAATTACCAAGAGAAGTAAAAAAGCGATTCCAACGCCTCGAAGAATTTTTTTTCTACGGGATATTTTCGGCGTCGGCGTTGGAGTTTGAGGTTCTGACATGAATCATTTATTTCTGCAAATATGCCAATTTAATACCACCTTAACTTGAGACAGTCTTACAGGCCTATTGATATTTAACGCATTTTAAGGACTTTACTCTGATTTCATAAAATTTACTACACACATCACTTTCGTAAACTAAAATTCTTAATTATATTCGCGTTCCGCAGGACGAAAGTCACATTGAATGCTAATAGGAATTCAATGGAGTAAAATAACTCAAATGGCCCCTTCGTCTATCGGCTAGGACGCCAGGTTTTCATCCTGGAAAGAGGGGTTCGATTCCCCTAGGGGCTACGCAAACCCGCTTGAAATCATACTGAGGACAAGCGGGTTTTTTTATGATTGGCTTTACCAAAAGTCAAGAAAAAATGATTGGAATACCTAATGAAGGAAACGAACAGAAATTATTTGTTCAGGAAAATATTTGCTGAAATTGGATTAACGCTGTAGCCTCAACTTTGCCTTATCATTGAACCAACTTATAAGCATTAAGTTGTCACTTATCCAAGTTAAAGACTCAGTATTGCCATTGTAGTTTATTAGAGCGGAATATTTTGCTCCAGCAGGATAGTCAGGCAAAATCCCAGTTATCTCAAAATCCTTTTGAACGGTAGTAGTTCCAGATGTCAACCTTATCGAGTTATCATAAAACGTAAAGGTTGCACCTTTCATAAATGGAGCTGTACCCTTTTCAACATTTGTACAAACCCATGAACTCCGTTGAAGATATTCATTTAACTCTGAAAGCTGCGCTGGATCAATTGTAAAACTGTCGTCACTATTATCCGTTGACGTCTCACTATCATCCGTTGACGTCTCACTATCATCCGTTGACGTC
>Ga0163109_10000673_pt1 | contig 27138 bp, 64 predicted proteins | sample CRUFie1St13metaG_FD_108704 | JGI IMG/M metagenome (GOLD analysis project Ga0163109, IMG submission 108704) | Marine microbial communities from the Costa Rica Dome - CRUD Field 142mm St13 metaG | ecosystem: Environmental > Aquatic > Marine > Oceanic > Photic zone | place: Costa Rica: the Eastern...
GGAATGAATTTTGAATTTAATTTCAGAAATCAAACTTTTATTTTTGCTACAACTGAGACGGATAAAATTTTTCCACCACTAAAAGATCGCTTGACAACTATTGACTTTGACTCTTACTCCGAATCAGAGTTAGCTGAAATAGTTCAAGCTTGCTTGCCCGAAATAGAATTTTTGGGCGACTGCGCCAAAGAAGTTGCCTCTACAATTAGAGGTAATGCTAGAAGCGCGGTCAAGAGATCGAAAGAAATTGATCTATATTGTAGCTCAAAAGGTCAAGCGACTTTTAGTTCTGAAGACTTTAAAGACCTTAGTTCTCAAATAGGCATACTACCAATGGGTTTAACAAATACAGAGAAACAAGTTCTTGAAGTATTAAAGCAAGTTGGATCAGCTACCCTAACAGGTCTTTCGGCTAGATTAGGGTTAAGCAAAACTTGCTTACAAAGAGATCACGAATTATATTTATTAAATAAAAATTTGATTGAGATTGATGGTCAAAGAAAAATTACTATGCAAGGTCGTCAAATTTATAATTCTATAATTCAAATATAATTAAATATTTCACTAATCATAATTGGGGTTTAACCTTATTAATTCTTATTCTTTTAATTATTATTTTATGGAAATGATTTCCAATCTTAATTTTAAAGGTAAGATTTTGCTTGCTTGTCTTATCTTTAATATATTATTTGCTTTTTATTTTGCTTACCTTGGCGACATGATGTGTATTCTTAGTGTAATAAGTGGTATATTTTGCCACATAGGAATTCGCTCAAAAAAATGTCAAATAAATTAAAGTATAAATTTTCTGATTATATTTTAATGTTCTTTGCTTTCTTTTACTACTTAGGTGAGTATATATTTGTTGGCTTTATTAATTTATTCCGTAAAGATAAATAATTTCTTGACATAGTTGCCTTGCTTTGTTATCGTAACGAACATGATTTACGGACTAACTTGCCAAAGCGAAATGCTCAAAGAGATTGACAAGAAAAAATATTCTTTTCAAAAGATGACTAGGAAAAGATTTTTGCAACTCAAGAAAGAGCATGGCAAATCTTTTGCGCTCAAAGAACTTTCTGAAAGGATTATGCACAATCTAAGAGTTATGCAATATCTCGTGAGGCATTGTAGTGAACAAAACATAGGTCACTATAGAGTAAGTTCAGCGCTTTTCCCATTGGTTACTGATCCTTCATTAAACATTAAATATACTGATTTACCAAACCACAAAGGTCTTGACAATCATTTAAGTTTTATTGGAGAGATTGCTCGAAAATTTAATATAAGCATGGGTTCTCACCCCGATCAATTCAATGTTCTTGCCTCAACAAACAGAGATGCAGTAGAAAAAACTATACAAGAACTTAATTTTCAAGCTAGTGTTCTTGATAAACTCGGTTTGCCACAAGATCACACTGCGCCAATGAATATTCATATTAATTATACTCCAAAAATGGACGAAAGCTTGGAGTTGGTTGCTACTAGATTCTTCCGTAATCTTTCTATGTGCGATAAAGGTGTTTACACTCGACTAACTATCGAGAACGAAGATAAAGGTTTCTTTAATGTAGATAACTGCATTAAATTTAGCGAATATTTATTTGAAACATTCGGTGCTAACATCCCTGTTTGTTACGATAACTTGCATGACTTTTGCAACCCATCCGAAGATCGTAATGTTACATTTCAAGCAGAGCGTTGCGCTTATACATGGGTAAATCAAGGTGAAGGCGACAACACTTTTCTCGCTCCTGTTTTTCATTGGAGCGAAGGTAAACCCGAAAAGCCTCGATCTCATGCAGAATACTACGCATTGGGGAATCAACCACCTCATATCGCAATAGACCCCGATCAAGAAGCTATTTGGGAGTGCGAGGTAAAGGGTAAAGATAAAGCTATAAAACTTTTGATGGAGCAATCATTGTAAATTTGTCAAAATGTACGACAAAGCTGAAAAAAGGTTTGAAAAAATATGTCTTTCAAAAAATCTTAAAGTCGTTCATTCAACGAAAAATCAAGACATGAAAGAACATTGGGATTGGAAAATAACCAACCCAAGCACAAATAAAGTTTCATTAATTGATGTCAAAGGTGCTAGAAAAAAAAGTAGATCAGACAACAAATTAGATTACAACATCACTTGGTTAGAATTAAGAAATGTACATGGGGAGAAAGGGTCGCTTCTAGGAGAAGCAGACTACATAGCTTTCGAGCAAAGAGATTATTTTTTAATTTGCAAAAGAAAAGATTTGGTTTCTTGGGTCAAGAGTAAAATTACTAATAAAAAATTTGTTCAATATAGCAGGGAAGCCATGTATAGATATTACCAACGCTACGGAAGAAAAGATGTAATTACTATGGTTGTTATCAGCGACATTAAAAAAGATTTGCGACATTGGAAATTTGCTTGAAATATAATTATTAATGCTTGACTCATGACATTTTTTATGCGAGATTGATGACATGACAAAAAAACAAAAGGTCAGAAAAGTCCCTAAATACCGCTTGCGTAAACTTAGTTTTGGGGAAGATAAAAAAAAGTATTTCCCACGACCATACCAACGAAAAGCGTTGAATGAAATCATGCATGGTTTCATGGTTAATAAAGTTGATCGAGGTCAAGCGATTTTACCTTGTGGTGCAGGAAAAACAGCTATAGCTCTTTGGGCAATCGAAGCTCTTCAATCAAAGTCTACATTAATGCTTTGTCCTAGTTTGTTTTTGGTTAATCAAATTTATAAATTTTTTGCTAAAAATTTACCTAAAAATGTTCGAGTTTTATGTGTTTGTTCTGAAAAGGACGACTTAGAAAATGGCATTGACCAATGGAATCCTAAAGAATTTATTGATGATTTAAATCCTACAACAGACCCAAAAGAAATAGCTGATTTCATAAAGTCTCCAAAGCAAGGTATGGAAAAAAGAAGAGGCAAATCGGGCTATATGTCTCGTCATCAAAAATTTATTATTATTTCCACTTACCAAAGTTCGCCTCGTATAACAGAAGCGTTCAGTTATTTAGGTAAAAACTTTCAATTTAATTTAGCTATTTGCGATGAGGCACATAGAACCGCAGGAAAAATAGACAAGCAATCAACTGACATCCATTTTGACGCTAAAATTAGATGTCAACGCAGATTATATATGACTGCAACTCCAAAAATGAGTCGATTATATGATGAGGATTTTGCTTCCATGAATGACCCTGCAATTTATGGTGAGGAGTTAACCTATATGTCTTTTAATCAAGGTATTGATAGTGGTTTTCTTTCTGATTTTCAAGTGCAAATTTGTGGTCACAAGGAAGCGGATGGTTTGCTAGGAGATCAAGACGAGCAAAATGCTAAGATTAAAATTGCAGAACGCTTTATTTATGAAAGTGGGTGTTCTCATGTCCTTGTTTTTTGTCAAAGCATTGATAAAGCTAAATTTTTCTCAGATAATATTAATTTAGAAGGTTATGAAATCTTTCATATAAATGGAAATTTACCCAACAAAAATGATATTTTGAAGCGATTTGAAGATGCTCCAAAGGCAATTATCACTAACGCTAGATGTTTGACTGAAGGTGTCGATGTTCCAGGTATTGATTGTGTGATTTTTAATGATCCCAAGCAATCAGTCGTTGATATTGTTCAAGGCATTGGTAGAGCATTGAGAGGTGGAGAAAAGGTTAGTCAAATAATGCTCCCCTTATTGCAATCTGATAATCAATTGGTAGATGAGCTTGTTGATGAGAAAAATTATAAGTCAGTTATGAATGTCATTAGTGCAGTAATGAGTCATGACGAAAGAATTGTGGAAAATATTAATCAGTATGTTTTTATAAACAATGTTGATGCTCTTGATGGAGTTCGTGAAACGATTTTGTTTCAAAACTTACCTCAATTTCTCCAAGATGGTTTAATTAAGCTTACCCTTAATAGAGCGAGTAGTATTATGCCTTTTCATTTAGCTAAAGAATATGTTGCTCCTTTAAATATTAAAAGCGTTAAAGAATGGCATGATTACTATGATGAAAATTACCCCAAAGGTTTACCCAAGCATATAGAGCAACCAAAGTCTGAAACTCATCCTTGGTATAAAGATTGGAAAGGATCGGCAGATTTCTTTGGTTATATTAGTCAAAGACAAGATTGGTTAAATTTTGAAGAGCTTTGTGATCTTGTCCGTAGTTTAGGTTTTCAAAACATGACTGATTATCATAAATGGTGGGAAGGTGATATGCCTCATTTGCCCCCAAGACCAATTAATATACCTAAGCATCCTAGGGCATATGACGATTGGAAAAGTTCGGCTCATTTTTTAGGTAAACCCGAAGGCGATTATGTATCCATAGAATTTGCGAAAAAATTTGTTGCAACTTTAAATCTTCAAAGCATAGACGAATATAAAGCTTGGTGGAAAAAAAATGCACTTTCTTTAGATTTTAATTTACCTAAAAATCCTCAAATCGCTTATGCAAATAAGGGGTGGAAAGGTTTCATTGATTTTTTAAGCAAGAAAGTTATCGTCTATTTATCTTACTCGGAATGTCAAAATTATTTAATAAATATTGGCATCACTACTAGTTCCCAATTTACAAAGTGGAAAAAAGGTGAACTTAAAGGTTTTCCTGTGAAGCCCGATAATGTACCCCCCTCTCCTCCTACTAGATATAAAAAAGAATGGCAAGGTTGGAATGTTTTTCTTAAAACAAAAAGTCATTTGCGAGAAATAATGAGCATGGAAGAGGCAATGAAGATAGTTCAACCTTTAAATTTTACAAGTAATAAGCAATTCTCGAAATGGGCGAGAGGTAAAATGCCAGATTTACCTGCTCCTCCACATAATTTCCCCAAAAGTGCCGAAGGTGTTTACAAAAGCCAAGGGTGTTGGCAAAATTGGGGGCATTTTTTGGGTTATGCCCCTAAAATCCAAGATTGGCTTCCCTTTTCAGTTGCCGTTAAAAAAGTTAGAGCAATGAAAATAAAATCTAATAAGGAATACAGAAGCGTGGAATTACCTGTTGGCATACCTAGAAATCCCGAAGGTGTTTACAAAGACGAATGGAAAAGTTGGCAACATTATCTAGGAAGAGAATTTGCTCCTTATGAAAAATGTAAAATTTGGGTGAAGAAGTTAAATTGCCCTAGTCAAAATTATTGGAAGCGTACTCTTGATAAAAGTAATTTTCCTTATTTTATCCCTAAAGACCCTCAAAAGGTTTTTAAAAGATTAGGCACTTGGAAAAGTTGGGATGACTTTTTAAGTCTTAAATAAAGCTTGACTCTTAATTAATAATTTATTAATGTTTCGGCATGATCAATGTAATAGAAGGCGATCTCCTCGATTTCCCAAACGATATTAATGTTATTGCACATTCTTGCAATACTAGAAATATCATGGGCGCAGGTATAGCTAAACAAATAAAAGATCGCTACCCCGAAGCTTATGAAGCAGATTGGAGAGCATTTAATTCCAATTACGGAGTGACACTTGGCAAATTCTCAAAGGCTGAAATAGGTGATCGTAAATATATTTATAATATGTATACTCAAGCAACTATTGGCACAGGCAGAGAAGTTGATTATGAAAAATTTTGGCAAGCTTTAAAAAGAGTGGAGCAAGACCTTTTTGAGATGAAAATAGGTAAACATGAATATGACGGCTCACCACCACCTATCCTTGGCTTGCCTTGGGGAATTTCATGTGGTCTTGCAGGGGGTAATTGGGGCATAATCTTTGCAATGATAAGTGATATTTTTATTGACAGCCCTATCAAAGTCTATATAGTTAAATATCATGGATAGATTTGACTTAGAAGATGCAATGAGCGCTTTATATAATATGAGCGATGATATAGATGCAATCCTACATTCCTATATGGATGCCAAAGTTCGCCCAACAGAGGACGATATGGCAAATATGTTGATAGGAGCAAAAGCATTGCACAATGCTAGATACCAAAGAATGTTTCAAATTTTTGAACAACTAATTAAAGAAGGTGTTATTAACAACAATATCGAAGAAGAAAATGATTAATACAATAGAAACTTGGAAAGCTCCCAAAGAAGTTGTGGTAGCAATTATTGATTTAGCTTTAGAACACATCAAAAAAGTTGAGCTTAATCCCGAAGTCGAAACCGAAGGAGATAACTTTGATTATTGGAATAGTTATGATCTAGGAGATGGTAATTATGTAGATTATAATATTCATTGCGGAGATGATATTGGTGAGATAGACTCATTAACAGGTGATTGGAAGTATTGTGATCCTAGTGAGTGGTCTTGGGATGTTGCTTGCTACGCAGTTGATCCACCAACTGAAGACAATCCTTTTCATCAAATAGATACAGACAGAGAACATTATTTATTTAGTTATAATAAAAAAGGAAACAAAGAAGTAGTATTTGAGAATTAAAAGTGTAAATTCACACATGGATTCGGATACTTTAATATACGGCTTTACCTGCTTTTTATTATTTATTTTTCTGCTCGATGTTTTTTTTAAATAAAACCTTGACAAGGATAAATTATTCCCCTACTATATGGGGATTATGAGCGGAGAAGGTTTATCAGCAAGTTTTAGGAGAACGCAAAAGACTACAAAGTCTAACTATGAACTCCTTGAGGAGTTCCAAAATATTATTTATCGTAGTCGAGTTATGAAACACATGAAATGGTATGGCAAAGCTCATACTCTTGACATACTAGAGCATGGTGACGACAATCGACCAAAATTTCAACAAGAATATGTTGCAATTAAAGATACTTTTCAATTTGAAATTAGTGTCCATGAGTCTTGGTATGAAGATGCAGACTTGTATGAATCACATGAAGTAGAAGATAGTTTTGTTTCTCTTGCTAGAAAATTTGCCGAAGATAATAATTTAATGTATTTTCCAAATGGTTTCCCTGCTGAATGGATAGAGACAGAAACTGCTGATGGAGAAAGATGTTGGAATCATTATAAAGTAAAACCCGATGATAAAAACATTGACAAGATATGCGAGGTATGGCATGATTATGGTATGGCTATAATTAAAGAAGATAAAAAGGAATTTTGGTACGAAGCTAGAGATAAAATTAAAAAACTAATGAACCAAGAAGAAGCTTTAAAGTATTAATTTAATATTATGAAAATAGATAATACACCCGAACATAAGTATATTTTAATTGACACTAGCGTAAAACCACCTTATGCTTTTATTCATTCTCCTACATTAACAGAATATGAAGCTCAAACAAAAAATCGAGCCTTCGCAATGAATCGTGTTAATAAAAAATATGTATTAGAGAAAGATTGGAAATGAGCGTAAAAGATAGCCACTTGACAATAAGAGAAGATTTAATCGAAGAAGGTTTGTCCGTACCTGTTTGGTTTCTTGATTACAAAGAAGATACTCATGTAGAAGATACTCCTACATTAGATATTTCTTGCGATTATTGTACCGATGGAGAAGAATTAAATGATGAGGGAGCAAACATTATAGTAAAGATTACTGATCCTAGCCAAAAAGATCAATATGGTAATCCTTGGAAAGATAGGTTAGCTTTTGCAATGTCAGTAGATTTTGATTGGAACTAATTGATTTTTTATTTACAATATCATTATGTTACGCTATTTTATTTTATTCATTTTCTAACAGACCTAATTATTTTAAAGGCGGATTAAAAGTAAAATATTAAAATTCATGCAAACGATTCACAATACTCGCAACTGCAATTACAGAAGATTTTTGCATTTTCAATTAAAGCACGGCAAAATAAGCGGTAAGTTTTATAAGTTTCTTTGCAGAAACTTTCCTTATCGAATTAATGCAAGAGAGGTTACAATTTGTGTCGGCATGGTTCTTGATGGCAGAATGACTGAAAATAAAGCTATTACTACTCTAAAAAGAGCAACCACCGAACTTAAACGACAAAAAGAAATGTACCAATCAAATATAGAGTGCAGAAAGAAAATAAATATTAATACAAAAGACCCCTTGTATGCCTATAATAAATAAGTGTATTTCATATTATGAAAGCTTTAGTAACAGGATATAAAGGATATATAGGTTCTCACTTATATAGTGAATTAAATAAACGCAATGACATCGAAAAAGTTGTCGGTATAGATTTAAAAGATGGCGAAGATGTTTTGCATTGTTTGCCCGATGAGAAATTTGATGTGGTTTTTCATTTTTCAGCTTTGCCAAGGGTTGAATATTCAGTACTCAATCCAAGCTATACTTTATTGCAAAATGTTTTAGTTACATCTGTTTTGCTTGATTGGAGCAAATCTCATGGTGTTAGTAAATTTGTATTTTCATCTTCTTCGGCAGTTATGGGTGATGGAGATGGAGTACCAAAATCACCTTATGGTCTTCATAAAAAAATGTCTGAAATGGAGTGCAAACTTTACAGAGAACTTTATGGAATCCAAACAACTTGTTTAAGATATTTTAACGCTTATTCAGAAGATCAACCATATGGTGGAGCTTACACTACGGCAATTTCTGCTTGGATGGAAATGATCAAACAAGGCAAACCATTAAGAATTGATGGAGATGGAGAGCAAACTAGAGATTTCGTTCATGTCGAAGATATTGTATCTGCAAATATTTTGGCTATGGAGCGTGATGATATGGATGCCGAATATTATAATGTTGGATATGGTGAAGCATTTTCAATGAATTTTGTTAAAGATTTCATTGATTCAATACATGATGTTGAATGGGATCATGCTCCCGCTAGAAAAGGTGATGCTAGACATACATTAGCAGATATTTCTGCATTAAAAGAAAAAGGTTGGAGTCCTTCGGTATCCATACAAGAAGGTCTTAAAAGATGTTTCTCCAAAAAAAATCTATAGAATTATGAATGAAATTATATTAAAAACTTTAAGCGACATTGCTTGCGGAAATACAGGCACTTGCCAAATAAATTTACAATCCAAATCTGCTCAAATAATGATAGCGGATAAAATAGAAGAGTCTCTCAAGCCTTATATTCGTGATCTGATAGAAGAAATCATTTGTCCATGTGATGTCCCCGAAAAGTGACTTACAGAGAGCATTATGACAATATAGAACAGGCTAGTAGACTTGTCATAAATGCTATTAGTGATTTAGACTTGGATTTGGAAAACTCTAAACTGCTTCATAGTAAACTAAGTTTCTTGATAGAAAACTTAAATTATTGGGTTGCTTATGGTAATGAATTTAGATACCATTACGACTTAAAGCATTTTATACTTTGGGTGCTAGAAACTTTTTAGTAAGGAAGATAACTAAATACAAAACCAAGACCTGTGCTTGCCATCGCAATGATGGTAGTAAGCATAAATTTTAGCAGTCGAAAACATTGTGTGTCTGTTAGCATAACAAGATAAAACGATCTATAATCACACTAGGATCATTTTTTTTGTTGACATTGATCCTGTCTTTTTCTATTGTCTTCCTATCAGATGATTTGTTTAAATTCAGAAGGATTCCCACTCATTGAAGAGTTAAAAAATTTAAGAGCTATAACCTTAGAAGATATGGAAAAAGAAAAAGATGTGCTAGATGAAATACTTGAAAATCGTGCAAATAGAATTGAGCAATTAAAAGAAACGATTGCCGAGTATAATCCCGAAGCTTTATTTGCTGATGGTCACGATCATGCAATCATGGGTTACTCAACTAAAGGTAATGTTATTTATTCTGCCAATCAAATTATAGGTGGATTAATTAATGATGGCATGACAGAAGAAGAAGCGGTGGAATTCTTTGGTTTTAATATTGAGGGGGCTTATGTTGGCGAATATACCCCTATCTATATTTACGAAGAATGAGCGATCAAACATTAGAAAAAAAAGAGTTTGCCGATGTTATTCTTATTAAAGCCAAATATAGGATTGACAGATTCGGGAATAAAATATACGATCTCAATTCAATAGTAAAAAATTTTACCGAAGAAACTCAAAATTTATTATGGAAAAATTCGAGCAAAAAATTAAAACATACGAAGTAGAAATAATGGGTACAACTTATCGCACTTACTTTATTGATGCAGAATCAGCAGATGATGCAGTAGATAGGGCAATGGATGAAGTTAATGCTGATTGGGAAATTCCAAAAGTATGGAAACTTAATGCAGAGCTTAGTTTTGTAGAAGAGCAAGAAAAGAAATGAAAGTGTCAGAATTAGAAATTAAAGAAAGCTTTGATGGCGAACTATATTTTCGCTTGCCCGATGATGTATTAAAGAGACTAGGTTGGGAAGAAGGAGACGATTTAAAATTTATCCCACAAGATGAAGCGTTTATCATTAAGAAAGTAAAGTACGAAACTATTGAGCTTGACTTTGACGATGAAGAGTTGTTAAAGTACATGAAATGCGCCCATGAGCAAAATATTACATTTAATGAATTCTGTGAACTAGCTTTTAAAGCAATAATAAAAGAAAATGAATAAAATAGAAGAAGCGCAAAAAATTGATAGTTTATTTGAGGTCGAGAGCGGATTAGACACTCGCCTTTTTGAGTTGGCAGGGTATCATCTTATCGAAGACCTTGTAGAAAAAATGTTTCAATTAAAAGAGCAAATGAACAAGAGGCTCAATGATAGAGCAAAGCTACTAGGCATAGGTGGAGAGTTTGGTGTTGTTCCACCTGATACATCTCACTTAAATAACGATGACTTCGGTGCATTTATTAGAGGCGAAATGACGAAAGAAGAAGTAGAATCAAAAAAGTCTTGACATTATCAGACAGAACATCTATTGTAAAAGCATGAAAGAAATTATAGGAGACGATTATCCAACTTACGAAGATTCAGTAAAACTTACTCTTGCTGAAAGAGAAGTCCATAAAGACAACTTAGAAAGGTTGTTGAAAGAAAATCTTCAACTCAAACATCGTTTAGCTTGCATTGCTGATGATATTGAAATCATAGATAGACACATCCAAAAAAATTGCAATAAAAGATTTAAAAGACCAAGTCTAAATAAAGATGGCAGTATCTATGCAGACGAAGCATGGCATAATGTTTCTAATATAGAAATTGCTTGTGACTTAACCGATGATTCCCCACTTGAATGGGGTAGCCCCATTCTTGAAGGTCACATTAAACACATGGAATCAGCAGGTGAGTATTCTAGCAAATATAAGGCGACAAAATGATCGAGTCAATTAATTTGATTAGTAAACTTAATTCTATCGAAAAAGATTTAAAAATATTAATTAATCATATCGAGCAAAATTGTAATGATGCTTTCGAGCAACCAACTTTGTCCAAGCATGGTGATGTTTATTCAGAAAAGGCTTGGTATCATATATATAATATAATGTTTGCTTGTCGATTCGGGATAAAAGATCAATTAAGATTGCGAAATAAATGAGTGAAAAAAAACCTAAAGTTAAACCAAAAGAGGGTTCAGCGCCTAAATCCAAGCATCGCAATGGAAAAGGTGATTCACCTAGAAATATTTCTAACAAATTTAAGAAAAACTACGAACAAATTGATTGGTCTAAAAAGTGAAAATAACAATAAATTCCAACGGCAAAACTTATAGCGTTGAAACTAATGACGATATAAATGTTGAGGGTATGGCTGATGTATTTAAAGGTTTACTTGTTAGCATGGGTTATCATCCAAGTAATGTAGACGAATTAATTAATACAGAGCATAAATGGTTCAGCCAAGAAGAGGTGGACGAAAACAGACAAGGGCATTTAAAAGGAGACGCAAATCCATTCATGGATGCTTTTAACGAATGTACAAAAAAATGAATAAAAAAAGAGAATATTGCGTTGGAATTAAAATAATTAATTGCTTTTATGTCGAAGCAGAAAGTCGAGACGAAGCAGAGCAAATAGTGCGAGAGTATGACCCATACAAAACTCTTGACGATTGCGATTTTAATATCGAATATGCCGATCCCACAAATGGAGAAATTGCATGGAAAATCAGAGCGGATGAAGTTGATTGGGATAAATTAGACGAACCAAATATTATAGTATAAAATGCCAAATTGGACTCACAATATAGTAGGCTTTGAAGCCCCCAAAAATAAATTGCAAGAAATAAAAAACAAATTATCTAGCGATAAGAATGTTTTTGATTTTAATAATTTAGTACCTATGCCCAAACATTCTGAGACTTTTTATGCCGAAGGTTCTCTTGGCGATAAAGAGCGAAAAAAATTCGGTAACAATAATTGGTATGATTGGTCAGTATATCATTGGGGAACAAAATGGAATTCAGTAAGAGCAGAAATTTCAGAAGAAAGTGAGAACTACATCAACTACCATTTTGATACGGCATGGGATGCTCCTAGACCAATTATCCAAGAGATTTGTACTAATGGTATGCTAAAAGGTTGTTCTGATTTTTATTGGACTTGTTGTCATGAATTTGAAGAAGAACCCGAAGAAATAATTAAGACAATAGCGTGTGCTGATTATGTAACATGAACTTTTCTATCTTAAATAAAATTCAGCAACAAGCTGAAGAAATGAAAGATATTATTGATCAAATAAAAGCCCTTGAAGAAGGGCTTAATTATTTAAAAGATTCAGACAAAGAAAAAACTCGCTTGACAATAGAAAGACTATATGAAAGACTAGAATCCGATTATCCACATTGGAAAGAATAAATAAAAATAAATATGAAATTAACTAAATATCAAAAAGCTAGATTACTTGAACATGAGTGGGATATTGTTGAAACCAAGAATGGTGAAAATTGCGCTTGGATTAGCATTGACCCCGAAGATGGAGAAGTCTTTCAAGCCTGTCTCGATGTTTTTGGATTGACAGGAGATGGGCAAGATGTCAAGTTATTGGTAGTAGCAACACAAGAAGGAGAATAAATATGAGAACTACACAAAGAGAACTTAGAGAAGGTAATCCTACCATTGATGAAATGCGATATGATCTTGCAGAACAAGAAGCAATGAATATGAGTGTCAGTCAAATGATTGATTTTTTAATTAATGGGTTTGAAGGATTAGATGATTTACCCGACATTGAAATAAGAGAAGAATGGGAACAAACTTTTGGAGAATTAAAAAATTGGGAGACAAATAAATGAATTTAGAACAAGCAATAGAACTAGTTTTAGAAGAAGCTGAAAGTTCAGCTATTGGTGATATGGCGGAAAATCCCCATAGCCAATCCGTTATTTTGGCAATAGAATTAGTACAATCCTTCTACGAAGAGCATGGTCATCATTTCTCAAATTTTTCTCTTGACAACGATTGTTAGTTTTGCAATACTTAAAGCGAATCTAAAACAAAAACCAAAATTAAGTTATGAAAAATTATTTTGAAACACAAAGAGTTAATTGGAGAAACTTTTCCCCAAAGAATATTATTTTTAAAAGCAACCGCTTAGTTAAGAAACTATTACCTAGCGAAAATGTTTTGTCTTGGACAAGCAAAGGTCATCGTGACCAAGAAATGTGCAAGAAAACAGGTTGCAAGGCAACTCAAACAAATCAATTCGGTGGACAACCATATACATATTATACCAAAGAAAATTATAAAGGTGTCATGGTTCAATTAAGAGATTTGAAATCAGATTATCCATGCGCCAACATTGACTTTGTTGATTATACAGACAGACAAGATAGCGTAGGCAACAATATCGCAAACCTTGACCTATTGATGTATATTAATTCTTTTCATTGCCCTTGGCAATATGTAAGATGCCCACAAACCAATAATTGGACTAGGCAACAAAATGGAAACATAGCCCCTGTTGATGAAGGTTATCGTATTTCTGTTGGGGGTCAAGGAGATTCTAACCCAATGCTTTTTGAAGATTTTCAAGAAATTTTAGAAATTAGCAATTCGATCAAGAATTTTTTAGTTGATTGCATAGTTCCTGCCAAGAATGGGGAATATGATTATTCTGAATTAATGGTAGCGTAATGCCATTATTTTTTGACAAAAAATTAAACGCTTGGTGCATCGTACACAATGACGAAAAAATTATTACATCAAATCATGACTTAGAAATTATGGAAGGAAGAATTAGTAAAGAAGAAGAGTATCTACATCAAATAATCAGTTCTGCTGAATTGATTCTTGATGACTTAGATCAAGGAGCATCAGTATCGCAAGCGAGTTTCAATTTACTTGGTTACGCAGATGGAATCATGCTTCGCATCCAAAAAGATGTTGGCAAGGAAAATACTCCAACAAATATCAAAGACGATTCCGTAGGTGAATAATTTATTAGAAAGTTTACCCGATGTATTTTATGCTATAAATATCATAGCAGGGTGCATTTTAGTATTGCTTTTTGTTTTAATTATTACTAGCATAGATTCAGACTAATGAATATAGATTACGAGCTACTAGAAGAACAAAGAAACCATTTGTTGTCAATTTTATGGCATGACAATAAAGACCCTCTTTTAAAAAAGAACTTTTGCCCCGAATTAGATAGCGAATTAGGTTGGGGTATTGTTCATCTTTTAGATGCTCTATTAGATGAAAATGAGAAAAATAAACAATGATTACAGAAATACAAATACAAAATTTTCTTTACGAAATTGATGATGAATTAAGTGACGATCAAATAAATTCACTATCACAAAAAATATATAACAATCAAAAAATATTGATTAGTTTATTTGACAAAGTTTCTGAAAAACCTTGTGTTTGCGGATTTTGGGGAGAGAAGGAATGAACGAAGTAAAAGAATTATGGGATTTACCTTGGGGTGATGGTTTGTTGTTGACATTTATGTTGATGGCGCTTTATACTTACAAGGTTTGGATAGATAATAAATTTAAGAAATAATGGCACACGATGAATTTAATAATGGCGCAAGACATGGATTTAACATGGCATTGTACGCAGTAAGAGATGTTGACAGAGAATTAGAATACCCCAAAGAAGGTTTCGATGAAACAGATTCCATAAGATATAATTCTCAAAAAGATTTATTGTACAAAATATACGGATCAATCAAAAAAATGATGAAAGAAGAAGTGCATGAGAACGATTATTAAATTATTCTTGACATTTTATTGTGTTTTTTTTATAAGTTGCTCTAGTAATAAATTCTCAAATAATTGCTTTTGCGTGGAAACGCTTATCGACTGCGACATCTGCAAAAGACAACTTAAAAAATATGATCGTAAAAACTATTAAAAAATTCATTTGGTCTTTTACTCGTAAAAGAAAAATTAATAAATTAACCAAAGATAGTATGGTTAAGAATGAAAAAATCCTTGAACACTTAGGTGACGAAGCAGACTACGATGGCATGGGAGATTGGGGTAGGTTTCCACCAATTAAAAAAAACAAATAATTATGACTGAATCAACTTTGAGGCAAAGAATTAAGCTAGAAATAGAAAGGCTTAGTAGTGATCATCAAGAAGAAACTATTTTCTTGATTAATAAAGTTTTGCGCCCAATGCTAGAATACATGGATGATCACAATAAATTGATCAGCGAATTAGTTAGAGTTAGCAGTAAACATGGTTTTTAAATGAGTCAACCAATGCAATGTCAAATTAATTCAATTAAAAATTTAAATGAGTTAATTAAACAACAAACTGACAGAAGAAATAATTGATGGCTTATAACTAATACATGAAAATACAATTAGGAACAAGAGGTAACGAAGATGCAATTAACCACATCTTAATTAAAATAGATGATCTCGTTTTAATGAATAAAGATAATTTATTCCTAGCAGGGAATGAAGGCAGAGAGAAAACAGGAAAAAATTTAGTTAAATTATTAAATACTCTATCCAAGGATCACGAAATATGTGTTAGTAAAAATGTTGCTAATCTTATTGAATCAGAATTGGATTTAGAAAATCAAGAGTTGCAAAAATTTATTGTTGACAAGGTTTAAATTTTGCCCTAACATAAGGGCATGAAAAAAGAAACCGCATCTGCTTTAGCTTTAAATTTATTGTACAAACACAATTTACTTCAAAATGGTTGGAGATTTAATTGGCACAATAAAAAAGTTGCGCTTGGAACTTGTAGTTACAATAAAAAAAAGATTTACCTATCCAAGTGGTATGTCGAGCTTAATGACAAAGCAGAAGTTATGGACACTATCTTGCATGAAATCGCCCATGCTTTAGCTTATCATCGTCATGGAAGTGCAGGTCTTGGACATGGCAAAATATGGAAATCTATTTGCAGGGAGATAGGGGCAAAACCTCAAAGATGCAGTAAGAATAAATTAAATAAACCAAACGATCACTATAAATATGTTGACACTTGTTGTGGAGTAACTTATAAAAGGCATAGATTGAGAAAAAATGGTAGATACTCTTGCCCAAAATGCGGACTTTCTTTGTACAAAGGAGACAAAGCAAAAGCAAGTGATCGTTCAATACAAGAACTACTAAATGATATATTAAAATGAGAAGAGGACATTATATTTGGAATAGAGCGGAAAGGGTAGACCCTTCTATTATGCCACAAGTTGTTTTAGAATCTTTTGATAAATGGCACAAAGATTTGATGAAAGAGTACGAACACGCAAATGAAAACAGAAGGACTCAAATATTAAACACTATAAAAAGACAAAAAATTAATCTCGATTATAATTTAGAGAGACTAGGTTATGGACAATATAATTGAAGTAAAAGAAAAGAAGTATAAAAATCGCAAGGATTCTTTGTGGATTGTAACTTCTAGTCATGCAGAAAATATTAATTTATTAACTCGCAGAAAAAGCCTTGACAGGGTTGACTTACTATGTTTAACTGATCTTGGTTTTAAAATAAATTACAAATAAATAAGGAGAAAATATTATGGGATTAGATATGTACGCATACGCAGTTGTCCAAGGTGGAGAACGAGATGGAGAAGAGGAATCACTTGCTGATTGGAGAAAGCACAATCGTTTGCATGGTTGGATGGAAGACCTTTGGGAAGATAAGGGAAGACCATTTAATGGCAAACTAGAGAAGAACCCAATGGGAGATTTTAATTGTGTCCCTGTTGAGCTTACCTTGGAAGACTTAGATCAACTAGAAGCAGACATCAACGAAAAAGTTTTGCCCGAAACAGGTGGATTCTTTTTCGGGGATGATTCTTTTGAGTGGGAAGATGAAGATGGCAACAAACCTCAAGGTAATAATTATTATTACAAAGAAACTGACTTGCAATTCATCGAAGATGCTCGCAAAGCAATTAATGAAGGAAAAAAAGTTTTTTACAATAGTTGGTGGTAAAAATAAACACAATAACCTTAAATAATAAATTATTATGAAATCATTTACTACACAAGAAATTGAAGCAATCGAGCATTTAGGAGATTACATTCGTGATGGCTTAGAAGAAGTCAGAGATGAAATCCATAACATTTCAAATAGCGATATTGTTCATGCGCTTGATGATATTAGATCGGTTCTTGACGAGATGACCAATGAAGTTTCCGAATTACGAGTATCCATGAGAGGTATTGCTAAATCACTAGAAACTATCGCTAATAAATAAAAAGTGTTGACAAGCTAATAAAATAATTCTAACATAGCTTCCATGAATACATCAGAAGCATTTCTAGCAAGCATACAAGAATCAATTAAGAGCGCAGAAAAGATAGCAAACTCGATCCCTAAGAAGGGTCTTAATGTTTATCTTGACAAATCTACTATGGTTATGCAAACATTCAATGATCCTAGTGCATTTGCTTATGCCAAGAAAGTTACTGCAAGAGCAGGGCAATCAAGTTGTCTTCGCAATGTATTAGATGCAGGGGGAAGATTGCAATAAAGCATGATAAAAAATGCAGAACAATAGTTTTGACACTCAAATAGAAAGTTTTTATTAATAAATTAAAATTCAGCTTGATATATCATGCAAAACTTACCAACATACGAAGAGTGGACAAAAGATATGTCCTTGACAGATCAAATAAAATTTTATTATGATGTTGACATTGACAACTTTATCGGTGATCCTTGGGAAATAATTGCGCAAGTTGCAACTAATCCTAATTGGCTAAATGAATTTAATAAAGAGTTTGAAGAAAATTTAAGAGAAAGAGAATATATAAGATGAAAGTGATAAGTGTTAGATATTTCGAGACAAATAGAGGTCTTGGTTATCAATGCAAAACCAACATCGAGGGCATTGAAATATGGAACGATGGAAATGGTGGAGCAACTTATTTAGATGGCGCATATAAACACACAAAAAATTTTAATCATTTATCAGAATCAGACTTAGAAAAATTAATTGACAAATACGAACAACAATGATGAGAGTAAGAAAAGTTTGGAATATTGAACCACAAGCAATGCTAGATTATATTCTTGAAGCAGACAGATCAAATGGTTTGCATAAAGAAGAAGATTATACTCCTACATTTTATATTGGTAAAGATTTAGATTACATTCGTGAGGTTTACGAAGATTATAATGGTCTTGATAGTCTTACCGAATCAGAGCAAATAGAGAACGGATATTATAAATTGGAGATGAGATAATGAACGATTACATGGAAGAAAATTATAACAAATTAGAATACAATTCTTACACAGGTACTTATTGGTTGCATGACGAAGAATGGGAAGAACCAATGGAATTTACCGAAGACGAATTAATTAGCGAAGGGATTTATTTAAATGAGTTTAATCAAAGAATCTGAAGAAATAATCTTGACAACCGAAGATATACATGATCTACTTGGTCAACTTTTTATTAAAAAAGAAATCAACGGCAAGAAAATAAAAATTACATTGAAAGATGAAAGAGTATAAAATAAATATTGGTTTATCCGAAGAAGATATTTCCGAAATGCAAAATGGGGCAACCAAGTTTCATTTTTTGCCAACTAACGATACTGATTACAATGAGAAGATCAGCATCTCAATCGGTAAAGTTGAAGACGATGCGCCTCTATCTGACTGCATGGATTTAGTCGTAGAAGAATCTCAAGATTTAGGGTTGACAGGATTATCTTAATTGTTTAATGTATGGGCATGAAAAGCGACAAAAGATATATAGTTAGACATTGTTCATCAGAGGGTTTGTACTGACATGAATTACATCACGGAAGAAATCAAATTTAGAGTACCACAAAATGGTGGAGATCAATATCGCTTATATGAGTGCGTTGATCAAGTTGCAGATTTAATTGATATGTATTTCGGTACTGCAATAGAAGACACAACCAACATTCACAATTTAATTAAAGAAGAAATTAAAGTAAGTAAACTTAGAGAAGTAGAATACAATAAACTAGAAAATATAAATGGGGGTAGCAAATAATGGGTAAGAAAGCAACACAAAAAGGAATGACTTCAAAAGAGCAAAGCCAAAAACTTCACATGGTTTCCAAGAAATCATCTCACACAGGCGCACAACCACTCGCAGAGCATATAGATATGCCAAATGTTAAGGTTACGCAAAAGGTTCGCAAAGCTCAAGAAAGTAGAAGGAATTTAGATGGATAAACTATTGTTCAATTAAAAAATTTTTAATTTTCACATTAGTTTATTTTATAAATATTATTAGACAAAACAGATGAAAGAGATTGTCGATTTAATTAAACAAAAAATCGAAGAGAATAAAAATCTTTCGATCACCAATCAAGAAGACGAACAAGTTTACATCTTGGAAATCGCTTGCATGAGAGAATGTTTGGATTTTATAAACAACTATGATTGGGATAGTTACGACAAGTTAAAAAAAAGTGTTGACAGATAAACAAAAATTTTCTATGATCTGAATCATAATTTAATTAGCAACAACAAACCTAAAAACGAAAATGATTATTACCGAAGATAAAACGAAACAAGTAGTTCAATCACATGACTTTGAGCAAGTCAACTGCACGATTGATGCAGAAGATATGCGTTATGTTGCATCTCTACTAAGAAACAACTACTCTAATCCTGCTCTTGCAGTTATCAGAGAGATTAGTGCAAACGCATTGGATGCCAATGCAGAAGCAAAATCTGAAACAAGAATCGAAGTAAAGTTGCCATCTAGCATGAGTCCAAACTTTTCTGTTCGTGACTTCGGTGGTGGATTAAGTGAAGAAGATATTTTCGGTCTTTATTCCAAGTATGGTAAGTCAACCAAAAGAACAAGCAACAACTATATCGGTGCTTTCGGTATCGGTAAGTTTGCTCCACTTTCTTACGGAGATAGTTTTACTTGCGTTTCTTATCACAACGGAAAGAAAACTACTTACAATATTTTTGTCAATGAAGATGACGATACAAAGATTGCAAGAATCGGTGATCCCGAATTGACCAACGAACCAACAGGTCTTTGCATCGAAGTTGCAGTTGCCGAATCTGATCGTGACAATTTCAGAAACATTGCTCAAAATTTCTTCAAATTCTTTTCAAAGAAAGATATGCCTCGTTTTATAGGTGTCGAAGGAGATTTTATTACTGCACCCGAAATTTCCATCCAAGCAAATGATGGTTCATGGTTTTTTACTAACGAAGATAATAGTTACAATTATTACAACAGAAGCAACAATCGCCCCAAAATTATCATGGGCAGAGTTTCGTATCCATTGGATTCAGATTCCATTGTAACTAACAAGTTTTTTAAGGACGATAAAAAACAAAGAATTGTAGATTCAATCTTACAAGCATCAAACTTTCATTTGCGTGTGCCTCTTGGTTCTGTAAAGTTGCATCATAGTCGTGAGATGTTGGAGTACAATGAGTCAACTCAAAGAGTATTGTGCAAATATTTGAACAAGGTTGTAGATGAAATCCAAATAATTGCGCAAGAAAAACTTGCCGATTCAGATGACTTGTTCTTGGCTAAAAGAAATTATGCTAAGATAATCAATGCCATGCCATATCATTGCAAGGAAATCTTCAACAATGCTTTTTCATGGAACGGAATTGAAATCAATAGTCCTGCTTTCAATCGTCCATACGATGTTAACGAAGATTTAATTATTACCGAATTTTCCAAAAGTGAAGATTCAGATTGCAGAGATGGATTCAAGGTTCAATCGGGCAAAGTAAACAGATTATTGTGTCAAGATAATTGCTTGTTTATGATTCAAAATTTAGAATCTGCTCATGGCAACAACTTGAGAGTTCGCACTCTTATGAATGAAGATTCTGACCTTCAAGTAGTTTATGTTGTTAGAGCAACCAATCAAAGTGCAGAAAATGTTATTTGGAATGAATGGAATTTTAATCGCATTTCTGATGAACGCATTAGATACACTTCTAATGTCGAGAAGCAAAAACCACTTAGAAGTGGAGTTCGCAAATCTAATGGTAGTCGAGCAAACATCACTCTATTTTCTTTCAAATTAAAAGGTTCTGCTTATCGTAATGCCGATCATTGGGAAAATGCTTCTGCTGAACTTTCCGAAATCGAAGATGGTTCTGAGATAGATGGAAACTTTGATGGCAAATTAATTTATGTTCCAATCAAGAACTTTAAGATTGACTATTCACACGAATCTTTTAATTGCGATCTTGATGCCATGCGCTCAAGAATGTTGAAAATTAATACTCCAATTAATAATGGGGAAGATGCGCCAAAGTATGCTTTGTTCGGTGTTCGCAATGTTGACATCAAAAAATTAGACAAAAACTTGTGGATTGATTTCAGAGATTTCTACAAATTAATTTCTAAAAAAATATTACTCGATAATATTGACGAAGCAAATCGCATTTATACTCAACAAATAATCAAGAAAGATTCAGAGTTTTCTTCTTTCGATAGAGAATTCTATGCACACTTGTATAAAATCTTTGTCGCAAATCATTTGGGTTTCGATAGGTTGTCCGATCAAAATAGCTTGTTCGTAAAATCTCGCAAGTTATTTATGGATTACTCTTATGAGTCTTCTAATCTTCTTATGTATTTAAACTACATAACAGAATTGGATAAGTCTTGGGTAGAGTCCAACTTAACTCAACAAATTTCTTTTTCCGATTTTAAGAACAAGATGCTTGATTGCTACGAGAAGTATCCAATGATTTCCGTTCTTGGTTCTCACTATTCAGATTGGAGATCAGAAGGGTTCTCCCATGAAGAAACAATCAAAAGGATTGATGATTACATCACAATGTGTGATCTTTGCGGATAAAACTTTGTTGTTATATGCTATTGAAGGGGGAGAGGTTGTCGTTTTCCTCTCTCCCTTCTTAAACTTTTTAAAAAAAACTATTGACATAACATAATCTTTCGACTAATGTATAACCATAATTCAAATTACTGAAAGTTAAAATTAAAAACATTATGAATCAAGTACCATATATAATTAACGAAAATTCTCTCACGATCTTTTGGGAAGGCAAGCCTTATACCTTGCGCAAAGATCATGTCAATTTTAACCTCGCCAAGAGTGCGATCTTGGAAGCTCGATACGATGATCTAGGAGAGTTGCTAGACATTGCCAAGGCAGTTGAAGATTTTGTCGAAGGAGACATCGAAGTCAAAGACGAAGTTGTTTTCTACAAAGGTCATCGCTTGCATGGTGTTGTAGTTGAGAAGTTGCTCGAAATGCTTCGTGCAGGAATGAAGGATTCTGCTCCTCTTGTCAACTTTATTACTAGGTTGCAAAGCAATCCATCTGCTAACTCTGTAAATGAACTTTATTCTTTTATGAGTTATAAGTCTTTGCCAAACACTCCCGAAGGGAAAGTTTTGGGCTACAAAGGTGTTCAAAAAGATTTTTGGTCTAATACAGGCAATGCCGACACTATTGTCTTGCAAGGTCAAACTAATGAGCGTTATCAAATTTTCAACGGAGTTGGAGAAACGATTGAAGTTGCTCGCAGATGCGTAGATGACAACAAAGATAATCATTGTTCTTTTGGTTTACATATTGGTTCATACGATTATGCCAATAATTGGGCAGGAGAAGATGGTCGTTTGCTTATTGTAGAGTTTGATCCCGAAGATGCAGTTTCAGTTCCAACCGATTGCGATTTCCAAAAACTTCGTGTTTCCAAGTATCGTGTTGTTGCAGATATAACTGACACAAGAAAAGAACTCGATAAACCTGTCTATGAAGCAAACAAACCAATTTATGGATCAAATGATGTTGACCTTGAAGTTGGATTTGCCGAAGACGATGATGGAGATTATGTCGATGAAGATGATTCTGATTTCGAGCAAGAAAGCACTCCACAATCTTTGTTTGTCGATTATATCAATGGTTGCGGAGACGATTCGGATGATGAATACGATTTCGGTGACGAAGATGAAGAACCCGAAGTTACTCTTTCCGAAGGATATGATGATTTATCAACAAGCGTTATTAATGACGAAGTTGGTCTTGCCGAAGAAGAAGATGAAGTTTCGGGGCATAATGTTGACAAAGCTAAATCAGATAGTCAAGATATGATTGATCTAGCAATCAAGAATTATGTTCAAAAGAAATTTGAATCGGGCATAAAGCCAACAATCAAAAACATTGCTGATCTTAAAATTTGTAGGAATAATTCAGTAAGATGCAAAGAAATTGGATTTCTAGTTGAAAAACTTGGATTTGCAGTTGAAGATAATAAAAACAAAATCTTTAGCGACTTACAAATTTATGGAATTTGATATAAGAGAACGAATCATTCATCATGCAATCGAATTGCGTGACAAGTCAAAACAAAGCGGAAAAATTATTGCTGAAATACAAGGTGATCAAAAAGCACTAGAAGAGTATTTCAAGAAAGACGCAGAAGAAAATACAAAGTTTATGACTAGATTCTTTGCTTTACTAGATGAGTACGAAGCAATTAATGGCAAGGTAAAAACAGATTTGTAATTTTATAATAAAAATTTATGTCTAATTTATGGTATTGTGGCGCAGTTTTTTTCATTGATTCCTTTCGTTCAATGTTGTTTCCTGTGGTTAACTTTCATCACCACTTAGGTAATCACATAAAAGCCTAAGACCCCTTTTATTCATTAATATATCATTGACATATACAATAAGACATAATACAATAACTATATAAGCAAATATATAATGAATTAATAATAAATTATGTGTGAATTGGTGAAAAAGTGGGTTGGCGAACTTAATTTTATAAAATATTTTGTTAAATTGTTTTATTTAATTTGCCAAAAAATCGGTTTAAACGAAAACAAATCAAATCAAAAAGATTTTAAAATTGATAATGCCGAAATAAATAAACAAAAAATTAAATATAATAAATTTGGCTTCCCAACATATAGTGAACCAAATAAATCAAATAAAAATTAATACAAATAGCCCCGAATAATTTGACTTATTTTTAAGCATAATAAACTATTTTGGGCATTTTAATTGAATTTAAACAAATAAATAATTATTTTGGATTGTATTGAATATTGAGGCTCAGAGCGTTGAACATCTTGAGAATTGGTTTCGTAACGGATTTGACCAAATATTTGCAAGCGGATATGAGGTTGACGATGTTCTTTGGACAAACGAAAATGGAAGACCTGCGTTCCAAATAAACAAGAATACAGAGCTTAGAGCAATAGTAGATATGATTGCAATAGAGAATCAGCCAAATAATTTAATATTGTTATTGCCCCCTTTAATTATAAAAGATTTTGAATCAAATAATAATTAATAATTGACAAATAAATGATGATGAATTATTCGGGGGGCTTTATATCCATTTTAATTTTGCTAAATATTTCTTCCCTTTGTTCTTGGCTCAGTTCTTCATAGATCGTATCGACCCAATGCTTGCGAGCCAACTTTTGTTTAATAGGAAAACTTCTATACAAAATAAAATTAGAAAAGAATTTATCCAAATAATCAATAACTCCTTTCCTTACATCATATCTTGAATCTTTTTGTTCTTTTCTAGTGGGGGTATATTCCTCAAAGTGTTTATATTCTTCTTTCATGCAAATAAGTACACATTGATGTTGACATCGGATGCCGAATAATTTATTGTGGTTTTAATGCAAAAGAGACAAATAAACAAAGCGTATGCCCATTACACAGAGATGATGATGGCGCTAGGATCACAAAACATAATGCCCAAAGAAATATTCGTTAAAATGTGTGAAATGATGTTTCTAGTTAAAGGGGAAGATAATTCTAATCAAAATTATAATCAATTAAAAGGGTGGCAAAATACAAAGCACAATAAAATCCCAAAATCTAAAGAGTCCCGCCCAAATAAAGACAAAGAAAAGAGTACCGAGAGTCCACAAAAGCAAATAAATGATGCTTTGGATAATATAATATTCTTAAAGGGCGAAATAATTAAACATAAAAAAGATGCAGGTTTAGTCGAGTCGCTTAAAAATGCGATTGAATCCCAACGAAATAAGATACTTAGAATTACAAATGATGGAAAACAAATAAAGGGTTTATTCAATAATCAATATTATATTAACTATATTGCCCCAAATAATTAAGAATGAAATTTTTATTAATAATTTGTTTACTATTGGGTGGTTGTAGTTCTCCTAAGATGAAGAGCGAGATACTTGGTGGAAAAATTTGCCCTTTTTGTTTTGCCGATAATCCTATTTGGAGAAAAAATTACTGCCCCGATTGTTTTCGTGTTGACAATGGTTCCAGCATAAACTATGATTACACAATGATTAACAACAAAACAAGGAGGTAAATTATGGCAAACATAGCAAAATGTGCAAGAGCAACTGCGGTAATGAATAAAGTAAAAGGTAAAGACCCTTTCGCGTTCACACGCAGGTTTCTAGGATATAATGAGGCGACAGAAGGAATAATGGCACAACAAAGAGAAGCCGATTTAAAATTACAAAAAATTCTCGCCAATAAAAAAGCAAGGGGGCTAGCATGATTACATCACTAAATGAAAAAGTTAGTATGTTTGCAACCAATGATGAGTTGTATGAAAAATTAACTAACAAAGAAATTACAACGATTAAGTTGGCTAAAGTAGATGAGTTTGTAGATGATCTATATAGGTCGGGATTATGCGAGCATAATGCCAAACTATTTCCTGCGGATGAAAGCTATTTTAAATTAAAAGAATTATTAAGAGAATTAAATCAATTAAATGATTGAGATAATTATTCTAACTATTATCACATCAATCTTGTTAATCTTTAGAAAATAGCCTTGACACCACCAAACTTATTTCTTAGTATAGCATCATGGAAACGATAGATTTAACACCAAATTGGGAGACTGCGGTAAAGATTTACATCGAAGTTCTCCAAAACGAAAAAGCCTCAGCAGAGGGAAAACAAAGTGCCAAGGAAGAGCTACTTTATCTAGCAAGGTATGTTGATAATTTACGCCTTGAAAAGAAACTCGAATCAGCTCAAGCATAAAACATTATGAATGATTTAACTCAACAAGAAATTAAAGCTGTTTTCGATGTGATTAATGTTTTCGAGCCCGAAGATATAAGTCATGTCTATCCCGCAATGGCGACTGATGAATTTATGAACGATGTTAACTCTGCATGGAAAAAGATTTCGGAAATATTAAAAAGTAGTTGACATTTGAAGCTTAAACCTTATTATTTAGTCTGTATGTATTATTCATATTAGTTATATTAGTGTTATTAAGAAACGAGAAGGGGCGACTCATAAAAATAGCCTCAGTATTTTAGTTCTTTTACAGTTTAGTTTTTGAGAGTGCAGTACAAAGCCTTATAGGCACCTAGTGTCACATCCTCGGTAAGACGGGGTAGCATTTACCACATCGGCTATGTGGCTCTCAATTAGATTTTGGATTGCTCGACGGAGCATTCCTGTGGGTGACCGAATAAACCTGTCGTGAGCGGGTTAAGGTACGCAAATCCCCTGTGGTGGGGCGGTAGAGTCCAATCGGATGAGCCGATGACAAATTACCATGTCTGATTTGTGGTTTGAAGTAGGTAACACATGAACTGATGTTCACGCCGAAAAGTTGGAGGTATACAGTAATCCTTCCCCACACAATTTTCCTTATGTTATAGCCCCTGTCCTAGGTGCCCTCCATCCTAGGCAGGGGTTTATAGCAAATCATCCTCACATAACAAACAAAACATTCAACACATTGATCACATTACAAATACTAACCATTATTGTCATATCCATTATATTAATCAATAAATAATTATAAATTATAAATTGTGAAATAATAAATAATAAATAAAAATTTCTCTCTAATCCCCTTGCAGTAATCTCTGTAGGGGGATTTTTTTGTGCCCCGATTTCTGTTTTCGTAAGTCGTTGAATATCAGGCATTTGCGCGAGCCCGACGCGCATAAAGCGTTGATTATCA
>Ga0163109_10000674_pt1 | contig 27120 bp, 24 predicted proteins | sample CRUFie1St13metaG_FD_108704 | JGI IMG/M metagenome (GOLD analysis project Ga0163109, IMG submission 108704) | Marine microbial communities from the Costa Rica Dome - CRUD Field 142mm St13 metaG | ecosystem: Environmental > Aquatic > Marine > Oceanic > Photic zone | place: Costa Rica: the Eastern...
AATTAGCTTTGATTTTAACAGTCTATATATGATGATTAGAAAGTTTAGGGGATACCTCCCCATGAACACCGATGAAATATGGCAAAGCTTTCTTGTCCAAAATATATATCGGAATTATTAATCGCCAGGCTCAGAGAGCTCTCTGGTGCTTGATATCAAGACAATCGAATTGTGCCACTAATTGTAAAAATAACTTAGTGCCTTTGTTAACTTATTTTTGCTTGAGCAAAGTTTTCCCCGCTTTCCCCATTTTACCGGCAAATGCCCGTTAATTTAAGACAATCCACTGGGGGACTCTTACAAATCAACTTGCTACATTAGTTAATGTCTGAATCAAGCTGGAGCATATACTCATGGGCGACATTGTTAATTTGCGTGAGTTTCGCAAGCGCCAAAAACGAAATCAAAAACAAGCTGAGTCGAAGGAAAACCGCGCCTTTATTGGCCAAACCAAAGCCGACCGCCTGCGAAGAGCTAATGAAAAAGAAAAAGCCGAAAGAAAACTCACATCCCATCAGATACAACCATCCGAAAGAGATGGCGACGAAACTGCCTAAAAACTCTTAGTGACATGTTAATGTCGTGTCTGAATTTCCTCATCAAATGATTTCGGCGCTAAGTCATATGCCTGTTGTATAGCCATTGCGGCTCCTTCGTTACGCTCGAGATCGTTAAGATCCAAACCATGGTTATAACATAAAGCATTTAGCCGTAATCTTTTGAATAGTAGCAAAAACTACATTTAAATAGGCAACCTTTATGTGTCTCAAATAAAATAGTACTATTTTAATTTTGGAGATCAATGCAGCCATTTAAATCAGGAGAAGGTGTGATATCATAGTCAAAAATAAATGGCCTCTTATCCGTAATAATTACTTAAATATTCACGTTAAATTTCATCTATTTGAATACATTAATACTTGATTTTATTTATTTATAAAATTTGTGTCGCCAATAATGAACCTATATTTTCGATATTTATTATTCTTATTTGCAAACAATTAGATAAGTTTATTAATATTTATTTAAATATTGCACAGTAACTGAGCCGAAATCTGGGCCGCATACAATAATTTATTTAGAATTATTTTTTACTTCATCGAACATTATTGCTGTATTATAAATATCTCAAATATTACAAATAAAATTTAATAAATAAACATATTCATGTATTATTAGTATACATTTAATTTTTTTATTTTCGGATATATTGTTTATATTACTATATTAATACTTGAGTTACCGCGCAGAAACGGGTCCGTTTCGGCGTAACTTTTTAAATAAAAAGTGCCAAAGGGATGTCGTCACTGGTCTTGTCGCTCAAAACAACCCCATGATTAGTTCTCTCCAAGATAATTCAAATAGCCTTACAGCGATTTCTCTCCCCGACAGGACATGCATGACGGCTTTTATCGACTTTATTTCAAGTCACGCATCGAACCCAATCAAACCACTAATATGTGCACGTATGTGCACGAGCTAATTAGTACTCCTAAGATCCAAAAAAATGTGGCCGCTGACCGCGTTTTTCAAAATACTGCTGGTGATAATCCTCGGCCATGTAGAAATGATCAGCGGACACTATTTTAGTCGCTATCGGGGCCTTAAGCTGACCCGTTGACTGTAAAGCGAGTTTAGATTTCTCCGCTGCGGCCCTTTGAGCCTCATCAACATAAAAAACAGCGCTTCGATATTGCGTGCCAACATCAGGACCCTGTCGGTCAACTTGAGTGGGATTGTGACAGCGCCAAAACACGTTAAGAAGCTCCTCAAAACTAATTTCCATTGGATCATAGTGTACTTTTACTGCCTCAGCATGTCCCGTTTTCCCAGTACAAACCTCTTCGTAAGTCGGATCCTTTGAGTTGCCACCAATGTACCCGACCGCAGTTTTCAATACACCACTTGTGTCACGAAACGCCTGTTCAACGCCCCAAAAACATCCTGCAGCAAATATTGCTTCAGCCATTTTAAATCCTTTAAACCAATATTACTTTTTCTCAGTAGCCGTCCCACCTACACAATTCTCAAAATTAGATCAAACCCAAACTGTGCAGGAATACGCAAAAAACAGTGACCGGCGCAATAACCCGTAAAGACCACAACCACAAGGCACCTAATATCCGGCTTTTAAATCCGATAACATTGCTACTAGGACGATCTTGCCAGGCCCACCCTACAAAAAATGCAGTGATCATACCACCAATTGGTAGTGCAAGATTTAGAGTAAAAAATTCCACGACGTCGATAACGCTTTTAGTGCCCCATTTAACATCATTTAAAACTCCAAATCCGAGTGATGAAGGAACGCCGATAAGGTATATTAAAAGTCCAACGATGAAGGTAGTCCTTAATCGACCTTGATCAAAAACCCGCATAAAAAAAGAAACTGGCACTTCGAGTAGCGAAGCCATCGATGTGAGCGCCGCAAACACTAATAGAAGAAAAAACAGAATACCAATATTTTTACCAAAAGGCATTGTTTGAAAAAGTTCAGGCAACACAACGAAACTGAGGCCGGGACCAGCTGAGGGGCTTAAGCCAAACGCAAATACTGCAGGGAAAATGGCCAATCCTGCTACGACTGCAAAAACCGTATCGCCTGTTGCAATAGCTCCGGCTGAAATTGGCAAACGGGTATTAGGTGCCAAATAACTTCCGTACGTAACGAATACTGCCATACCTATTGAAAGGGTAAAAAATGCTTGTCCCAGTGCTATGATATAAATTTCAGGTTCGAGCAACTTGGCCCAATCGGGCGAGAAAAGAAAGGCAATCCCCTTCACAGCACCATCCAAACTCATGCTGTATCCAGCGAGAACTAATACCAATATGGCCAGAATTGGTATTAAAATCCGATTCCATTTTTCCAACCCTCTGTTCACTCCACGAGCGACCATTATGACCGTCGCCACCATCATCATGCCCTGCCAAATCAACGGTTCCCACGCTTCTGAGATAAAGGCGCCGAAAAACTGCCCATAGCTAGCAATATCAACTTCCCACAAGCTACCGCCTGCAGCAGCAAATAGGTATTTGAGAGCCCAACCTGCAACAACGCTGTAGAATGATAAAATAAAGAATCCCGCGAGCACCCCAATCAGCCCCCCGACCGACCACATTTGGTTTGAGGTCAACTTTCCAAAAGAACCGACAGCATCACTTTGAGCGGTGCGCCCGATCACTAATTCGCCAAGCATGATCGGCAGGCCACAAATAACAACACAGGCCAGATAGACGAGAATAAATGCTCCCCCCCCATTTTCACCAACAATGTATGGAAAACGCCAAATATTACCCAAACCAACAGCAGAACCCATTGCAGCACATACAAAGCCTAACTTTGTGCTCCATTGTTCTCGCTTAGCCTGATGAGTGTGTCGCTGGACCATAAAATTTATCCTAGATGTATTTAACCGAAACAATCACTGAAACTTCCATGATATTCAAAGCGTATCGTACCTGCTGCTAACTAAATAGGCTGCAACGAAAGTTGTGCCAAATAAAACCGCAACTATTTTTAATCGAGTGCTTTTCACAATATCTGCCAACTATTATGGGGAGCCTTAATCCAAAAATGCCGCGACTATACCTATCATTGGGGCCCTTAGAGAGACTTTTTAAGATGTCTAAGAGAATGATTATTTCAATTATTGGTAATTTAAAGCATAATTCTTGCATAATCAGGAAAATACGCATGATAACAATTTATTTTAGGACATAATTTGTCTCGATTTGAAAACATAGGGTGTTCTGAGGGGTTCTGCACAAATGGCTAAGGAAGAGCCAATTTTTCTTCATGTGGAAAAATCGAATATGTTCACCCCGAGCGAAGAACCAAGAATTACGATAGTTGATGCCATCACAGGGACTCCGGTGAGAGCTCCTTACAAAGGGTTCCTATTGGATGCCACCTACCAACAGCGAGGCGCCGATTTAGTCCTTTCAGACGCAGATGGTTTCCAATTGATAGTTAAAAGTTATTTTGATGTCATAGTAAAACCCGACCTTATCTCATCCGACGGCAGACAGGCCGTAAGTCCGGAATTGGTCGAGTCATTCGTTCTGCCCACGTCTTCCAATAAATATGCCCAAATCGGCAATGCCGTTCCAGCCAGCTCGGCAGAGCCCATTGGCGTGGTTGCGGAATTAAAAGGAACAGTTTTCGCAGTTCGCACCGATGGCACTAGGGTCGAGCTAAAAAAAGGAGACAATGTATTTCAAGGGGATGTAATAGAAACCGAGAAAGAGAGCGCCGCTAATATGCTGCTGGCGGATAAAACAACTTTTGCAATAGGTGATGAAGCTCGCCTCGCACTCGACGAAATGGTGTACAACCCCGCCACTAAGGAAGGACAGTCCGAATTCTCCATTTTAAAAGGTGTTTTTGTATTCGCGTCTGGTGAAATTGCAAAAACCGATAATTCGAAAATGATAGTTACCACGCCGGTTGCCACCATCGGTATTCGCGGAACAGAAGTTTCGGGGGACATTTCTGACGAGGGAGCGCAAATTACGGTTTTAGATGGTACTGTGACTGTATCTACGAACGCAGGCACTGCCACCTTAGGTTCCCAAGGTGAAACCACTTCTATCTCTGACATCAATTCGGCTCCAAGTGAAACGTTTACTCTAAACGCGGCTCAACTACAAAAAGCCTATGGTAGTGTTGCGAGTGTTTCAAGCGGCACTAAGCTTGGAACTTCTGTGAATAAAACAAATGAGGGTGCCGACGGAGAGGCTTCAAGCAGTGGGTCCGGTGATAGCTCAGGTAATGAAGGTAGCGAAGATAGCTCTGAAGGCGGTGAAGGCTCACAACAGGAAGGCGAGGGAACCAACGAAGAACAGGGCGGCGAAGATCAAGAAGCAGAGGCAGAAGCGGAAGCAGAAGCAGAAGCAGAAGCAGAAGCAGAAGCAGAAGCAGAAGCAGAACAACCTGACAAAAAAGGCCCAGAAGGAGACACTAACCCCACACAGCCCCCCCCAAGTAATCGCACGCAGGGTGAACTAGGAAATATTAGCTCTGAAGCTAAGGGGGGAAATGCGGCAACCGCACCGCCGCCGCCGCCGCCAGAGCCGCAACCTCAACCACCGGCATCATCTTTACCAGAGTCATCGCCCCCACCTCCAAAACCACCTGATTCAAAAGACCCACCGAATAACGGCGATAATGGTGATAGTGAGAGCGATCGCTTAACGGTCACCCCGACGGGAGGTGGAACCTATGACTATACTACTAATACCACCGGGGTAGATTTTACACCATCTGACAACGAGAATTATACCGTCGACACGGGGTCAGGCCACGACATTATCACGACAAGTTCAGGCAGCGATGCAGTCGAGGGAGGATCAGGCAACGACACAATTACCACCGGAGACGGGAACGATACTATTAATGGCGGTGACGGCGTCGACAAAATTGATGCCGGCGGCGGTAATGATAGTGTGGATTATTCCGCTGGAGACAGCTCCGCTGGTAATACTGTCGACGGCGGCGCAGGTACAGATACACTTGTGATAGATGGAAGAATAAATGCGGTTGATTTGGGCGATGAAAATTTCGCCAGCGTATACAAGAATTTTGAATGGGTTGAACTAAAAGGTTCTAATCAAACATTAACGGTTGACGCCGCCGATGTTACCGGTGGCGTAATCGGCGGTTCGGTTTTGACGGTCGACGCAACAAATAGAAAAACCTCTGGGCTTGCGATTGCATCGGGAGACTCATGGATTTCAACGGGCACAGCGAGCGGATTCGAAACGCTCACAAGTAACTCTGCAACATTGGTTGTTGATACCGCCATCAACATAGATGACATAAAAACAACTCAGTATTCGTTTGATGGTGGCGGTACCGATGCAAGCTGGTTTACAGCCGCTAACTGGGACAATAATGTTGCACCGGAGACAAGCGGGTCAACGATTGATATTCCTAATATAGCCAGCACTACTAATGTATTGTTTAACGGTGGCGCAGGAAGTAATTCAAATTCTGTTACTGTTTCAGCCATTAGTGGGAGCGAGGGGCTCTCATTGACTAGTGGGCAACTACTCGTTGATAGTAATTCAACACTCAGCGGAACTATTTCTATCAACGGTGGCCAATTAGGCCCAAATAGCGGAGATACACTAACACTTACCGGTCCTGTAGCACTCAACCAAGGAACCCTCGGCCACCAGGGCACAGTAACGCTTAGCAACACCTTATCACTGAATGCGAACGCAGATGCAACTGTTGTAGGTGCTGAATTCAATTCCTCTGGGCCCATCTCGCTGGTTAATTCAGCGACGTTGGACATTCAATCAGACACTTTCACCAACACCGGAACATTCGATATTACAGGCAGCACACTGACAATTAATGACAGCGCGGGCACACTCACAAACAACACCACTATTAACTTCAATTCCGACAACGATAACAGCTCTGTTTTCAATGGAGCCCTAATAAATTCGGCTAGTCAGACCATCACCGTTTCCGATGATACTACTTTTAACCTTCATGGCACTGATAATGCTAATCACGGAACCATGATTTTTAATACAAATGACAGCACCATAGAGCTGAATGGTGGTAAATTCACCAATAACGGTAGCATGGAGATTAATGAGGTCACCGTAATGGTACAAAGTGACACTGCGGGAGCGACTTTTACCAATTCATCGGGCCAAACTATCAGCGGTACAGGAACTCTCAATACTACCGATACCGATGTTACGTTAGAAAATAATGGTGTAATTAGCGCTGGACAATCACCAGGCATACTTACATTTGCTGGAAACTTAGTACACGGTGAAAGTGCAATTTCTGATATTGAAATTGGCGGCACTGAACCTGGTTCTGAACACGACAAAGTCGTCGTAAATGGCGATCTGCATTTGGATGGCACTTTGCAGATTTTAGAATATGGCGGCTTCAAGGTTGGCGTTGGCGATAGTTTTAATATCTTCGAAGCCGACAATATAAGCGGCGGCTTCAGTAAGGTAATTGGGTTTAATCTAGGCGATGACGTCATACTAGATATGGATCAGAGTGATAACTCTGTGCTGCTTCGAGGAAAGGAGGTAACCCTTCACGGAACTTCAGATAGTGATAAATTGATTGGCTCCAGGCAAGAAGATGTTGTTAAGGGCGGTGCTGGTCCAGACACAATTATCAGCAATGGTGGCCGCGATGTTATGTTCGGAGAAGCCGGCAACGATACGTTCCAACTTCAGGAGCTCGGTTTTGCCAGAATTGACGGCGGTACAGGTACTGACACACTTCGTTTTACCGGAGAGGCTCAAGTATTCAATCTAACTAATTTTCGCAGTGACCAAATACAGAATATTGAGCATATCGATCTCAGTGCACTTGACTCTGCAACACTTACGCTTGGCGAAGATAACTTAAGAGGGCTCTTTGGAGGGATGAACGACCTCACTGGCAAAGAAGACTCATTGGTGATTAGCGGAAAAAAAGATCATCACGTCGACATAGCTGGGGACTGGAGTAATACAGGGACTACATCCATTAATGGCAGTAGTTATTCGATATATCAGAAAGATACCGGCGTCGAGGTAGCGATCGCACAAGATGTTAGCTTCGCGTAAGCCCGACGCCGATATAACAGCAATCAACACAAATGGGTCTATGTTTTAATGGTCGTGGTGCCCTTTAGATCCCGCTCCAAACGTCCAATCAAGCCCAAACCAGAATGCATGAGCTGATGGGTCGTCCTTGGTATCAACCTCGTTGAGATGATCTGCCTTGTCATAGTTGTACTGTAGACGTAACTGACCATTAGGAGCAAAACGCCAGCCAACGATTGGCGAGTAACGTTGTCGTTGATCGAGATCAGAGTTACTATCCCGCGTATCTTCGTCGCCACTGCCGGTTGCACGTTCGTAGCGTAAACCGGCCCAATAGGTATTGTTGTATTCCAATACCACTTGGGTATAGAAACCATGATCTATTAAATTATCAGCCTCAAACATCCCTGCCTCATCAAACGCCGCTTGGAATCGGCGGTACATCAATTCATTCGTCCAACGCAGGTCCCACTGTTTTGTAAGCTCACGTTTTACCGTTAGGTCGGCTCCATAAATCTGCGTGTTTGCGGACTGCCCAGTTGCATTCGGGCCATAAACACCGGAAAAACCTGCACGCACTTTGGTCTTACCGAAATCAAATTTATTATCCCACCGAGTTAAATATACGAGGTCATCGAGACCGTTAACGTTGCCTTTATTTCGTGTCCTATCACTCAATGTTTCATCGTTATTAAGAAAACTTTTCATTGTTTCCCCGGTTGGATTTTGAGCTCCAACATGGAGGTGAGCTTTCCACAGACCCACTTTTGGCGTTTCCCAACCAACCCTCATGCCGGTTTGCCGCATACCATCGGGGCCGAACATCCGCGATATAATAACGGGTTGATCAATCCATTCCCAATCATGGAGATGTTTTGGGTTATGCACACCGAATTCCGTGAACATGTGGCCTGCTTCAATATCAAGGCCATAAGGTAAACTGTTTGTGCGCATAAAGGCTTCTTCCAAATCAACAACGGTTGCACCGGTCAATTGATTGATATGAAAAGCAATATGAAGTTCAGCATCGAACGCGCGTTCAACACTTCCCATCATTGCAAAATCTGCTGCTTGCAATCGGAAGCCAGATGCTTTCGGATCGTGCCCACCCGCAGTTAGGTTCTGCGAAACCGCACTTGGTTCAGAACTATAGCCGCCAGCCATATTGACGCTTAACCCTAGGTAATCCAGCGCCACCTTACGGCCTTGAACAACTGCTGAGGCCAAAGATTCGTCATGGCTTCCATGAGGGTCTGAGTGACTGCCGTGGTGATCGGCATGAGCACCATGGTCAGAGTGCCCACCATGGTCAGAGTGCCCACCATGGTCAGAGTGCCCACTGTGTCCTGTCTTTGTTTTAATGCCTCGCTTCTTTCCAAGCGCGCGTTTCAAGCGGGCGATCTCTTTGTCTTTAGCAGCATCTCTATCAAGCAAGTCTTTCAATGTGGCCTCAAGCAATTGCAACCGCTTTTCCATAGATGCTTGTGCATAAACATTTGATGGATGTATCGAAATTAATATCAGCGCTGTGCAGCATGCCGCTACATATCCCCAAACTTTTTTTCTAATATTATGATATAACATCACAGTTCCCCGTTAAATCTAGTATTTTTTCAATTACTGTTGAAACCATTAATCCTCCAAACAGTCGCGAAGATTCTTGGCATTAGTGTGTATTAATTTATTGTAGCCGCTTGGACCGGGCGCAATGTTACTACCCAGCGGGTCTAGAATTCCAACTTTTGCCGACGTGCCACGCACAACAGACTCAGCTAGTCTACCATCGAATTGAGGCTCCCGGAAAACACAGCTTACACCTGCCTGCAGAATTTTTTTACGAACTTCAAATAATCGTTTCGCACTTGGCGCGTGCCCTGAGTGCACCATCAGAGCCCCCGCCCCATTCAGACCAAAACGTCTCTCAAAGTATTGAAATGCATCATGAAAAACAATGAACGGCTTCTTCTTTACCGGCGCCAGAACGCGCAAGACCTTATTTTCGAGCTTTTCTAAATCTGCGAGTAACTTTTTACCATTTGCCTCATAGATAGATTGATTTTTTTTATCTGCCTCAATAAGTGCTTTAACCATTACCTGGGTCACTAAGCGGGCGTTCGCTGGATCCAGCCAAATATGCATATCCTTACTGCTATCTGCATGTTCTCCATGCCCATGATGATCATGGTGATCATGTCCCTCGTGGTTTCCCCATACTCCACCACTCCGCGCCTCCAAAATCTGCAAACCAGTTGATTTGATAAGTGAAACAGCGCGCGTCCCTTTACCAGACATAAGTTTTGATAATCTGCCCTCAATACCGTGACCAATCCAGAAAATCAGATCCGCATCTGCAATGGCCTTACGTTGGGAGGGCTTTAATGAAAAATGGTGTGGAGAGACATTACTTGGTATCAATAGAGTCGGGTTACCTGCACCTTCCATTAATGAAGATACTAACGAATGTATTGGCATAATTGATGCTACTACCTTAGGAGCAGCGCTTGCCGTTAAAGGTGCACCTGCTATTATAAAAATTGCGCAAGCTATTAATCGACCAAAGGGCATATTTTTTTCCTGAAAGTTTTTTTTAATGTTATAATATAACATCTGTTATAATATAACACACCCATAGTCAAGTCGAGTATTCGTAAATTTTCTTTGAAAGAGGCTATTACATGGTAGTGAATAACATTTTCCCTGCTCCTCATCACAATCACAAGAACTGCGTTGATAAAGCGATGGAGAATGCCGATAAGATTTGCCAATTACGCGGCGTAAGACTTACTGCTCAAAGGCGGAGAGTGCTGGAATTGGTCTGGGGAAGTCACAAACCTATCGGAGCATACGAACTCCTTGATTTATTATACGAACGAGAAGGTAAGCGGCCAGCACCAATGACAGTTTATCGAGCGCTTGATTTTTTGATTGAACAAGGGCTTGTTCATCGCCTCGCGAGTCTTAATGCGTACGTAGGCTCCACCACTGTAAATAATGATCACAACTCTTACTTTTTTGTTTGCGATGATTGTGGGCAAGCTGCTGAGGTAATAGATGATGATGTGGAGAAAGTAATCTCGAAGAAAGCAGACCGAATTGGCTTTATAGTCAACATCAATACAGTTGAGGTGAGTGGACGCTGTTCCCAATGTCAGGATAGCGCATGAACCAGAGTTCGGGCTCCTTGATAGCGGCAGAAAATATAAGTTTGAAGTTGGGACAACAGGCTGGGTTGGATAATGTATCGATCGCAATTAAATCTGAAGAAATCGTTACGTTAATCGGGCCGAATGGCGCAGGCAAAACAACGTTAGTCCGTATTCTGCTGGGCCTCATTGAACCTGATACTGGTAGAATTGAACGAAAAGAAAATCTTAGTGTCGGGTATGTCCCACAGAAACTTGCCACTAACCCTACTATGCCAATGACAGTGACCCGTTTTTTGAAAATGGCGGTTGCTCTTAGTGATCAGCAGATAAACTCTATTTTAACTGAGGTAGGAGCGCCTAAAGTCGGCGATACACTCATAACAAATTTATCCGGTGGAGAGTTACAGCGTATCCATATAGCGCGAGCACTACTTCGTGATCCTGAACTGCTAGTCCTCGATGAGCCTACCCAAAACGTCGATTATTCAGGGCAAACAGACCTCTATGCCCTCATCAGTAAAATTCGAAATAAAAGAAAATGCGGTATATTGATAATATCGCATGACCTTCATTTAGTTATGTCCAAAACAGATCATGTGCTATGCCTTAATAGACACGTATGCTGCGAAGGCCAGCCAGAGGCGGTAAGTAGACATCCAGAATACCAAGCACTGTTTGGCCCAAATGTTGCCGAGGGCTTAGCAGTATATAGCCATCAACACAGTGCATTAAAACAAGGTGAGCACGAGCAGTCGCGACAATCAAATGATTGATGAGTTTCTCATAACCGGACTATTCGCCGGTATTGGCATAGCACTGATTAGCGGACCGTTAGGATGTTTTGTAGTCTGGCGACAAATGGCTTATTTCGGGGACTCTCTGGCCCATTCTGCCTTTCTTGGAATTGGACTCGGCTTTCTGTTAGGTGTTAACCTAACACTTGGCAACATGATAACCTGTATTCTATTTTCTTTGGTTATAGTGTTTTTACAAGAACGCAGGGACGTCCATTTAACATCTGACACGTTACTTGGCATACTCTCCCACGCCGCACTATCTATTGGCCTAGTAGTGCTCGCGTTACTTCAAAATGTGCAAGTGGACTTATTAGCCTATCTCTTCGGTGATGTATTGTCAGTGGACAAGCTTGATTTAATCACCGTTTATACAGGTGTGATTGTTATCCTCGCCATACTGGCCAAAATCTGGCGACCATTAATTTCGCTTTCCCTTCACGAAGAGTTGGCCCGTGCTGAAGGTTCGCCAGTTTTGGCTACTCGCCTTACTTTTACACTCCTGCTCGCAGTTACAATCGCAATCGGAATGAAGATTATCGGTATACTATTAATAACATCATTACTCATTATTCCCGCAGCTACAGCACGCCGGTTTGCGCGTACACCCGAACAAATGGCAGTGATCGCGGCAATTATTGGTTTTTTATCAGTAGTACTCGGCCTTTTCGGTTCTTTGCCACTCGACACTCCATCGGGTCCAACAATTGTAGTTGCGGCATTCTGCATTTTTCTCATTAGCCAATTTTGGCAGCCTAATCATAAGTAAAAGCTAATTTGTATCTGACCCAATAATCTGTTGATCTTTTAAAAAGCTCCATCCATCAAGAATCCATAATACTTTGGTTCTCGGAATTAACCGCGTACTTAAATCAGATATAAAAAATAGAGGTTCTTTTCGCATTGCAGCATGTTAGCGTGTGATAATCAACTTAGACAAATATTAAGAATATTGAGCCAGAATATTCAGAAACTTTCCTTTTTGTTTTTCTAATTTAAGAATACATTTCGGAAAGCTGACGAAAGATTGAGGAGTATAGAAGATGGCGGTTAGAATTGGCTTAATACATTCGGTGCTTCCCGCCATCACTGCCGTCGAATCTATGTTCGAAAAACATTGGCCGAACGCACAAAGAGCGAGCATCTACGATCAATCTCTCTACATTGACCTAAATTCAGACAGAACGATGCCGCCTAAAGTGATGCAGCGAGTAGAAGACCTAGTCAATCATTGTGTGGCTGCAGATGCCGATGCAATCTTGTGTACCGGATCCCTGTTTGGCAAGGCTATTGAAATCGCTCGTAACGAAATAGATATTCCAGTCCTCACATCGTTCGAGGCCCTTGTCGAAACAGCCTTTATGGCTGGAACCCGTTTCGCACTTATCGCAACCGATCCTGGAACAAACAGGTTGTTGGACCAAGACCTGCAAATTTACGCAAAAAAGAACAAAAAACCCACCCCCCGAACAGAAGCCGTATTTGTTGAATCAGCCATGACATTAATCTCAGGTGGAGACCAAAAAGGTCATGATACATTGGTCACAAATGCGGCAGCCAAAACAACAGATTGTGACGCAATATTGCTTGGTCAATTTTCAATGGGTCCAACCAAGCCTCTAATTGAAGATCAGGTTACGATACCCGTTTTGGATGCTCCGGAAAGTGCAGTACTCAAACTAAGGGATATGTTTGTGAACAACAATTAATTTGATTGAAAGGTCCAAATCTATAAGCGTTTTGGTGCACTAACGTACCGTACGGCCCGTCTTAGGATCGCAAGTTGGTAACTCGCGCTTCTTCCGAGCAACACGAAAACACCTGCTCCATTGTTTTTTACGCTGCCCAGCGGTATTAGCTATCTTCCGTGCTAGCTCTGGATTTGTTGCTCTGACTTCCATGCGGATCGGCCTCCCAGACTTGCATTCGCCGAGCTTGTGCTTCAGAAAGCATTGAATATTCCAAGTCACTATCTTTGGGCGTTGTGCCATGACTTCTTTAGCCGAAGACGCAACCACAAGAGAAACTAGTCCACAAAAGATCAAACGCAAATAAATACCAGTTTTCATATCTTAAACACTGCAATTTGCGGGCCGAATTTTCTTATTACAGAATTACTGGTGAAGGCATCTCACCTGACATCCTCTTTTGATGGATTTCTGCGAGGCCGCGCTCAAAATCATGGACAAACTCAACTGTATCAAATAACGGCGCATCATTTCTCAGATCGGCAATTCTTGCCTTAATGGTATCGATTTTGCCCGCCGTTGTAGCTAATTTAATTGCTGCAGCTTCAAAGGCATCAAGACCATCAACAACCAATTCATCCAACCCAATTGCATGCAAGATACTCTCGGAGACACGTGAAGCAAAATGCATTCCTTTCAACGTGAGAACAGGAACTCCTGCCCAAAGTGCATCACTAGTTGTCGTGTGACCATTATATATACGTGTGTCTAGCGCAAGATCAGCTGCACTTAGCCGCATCAGATGAGTTTCCTGATTTACAAAAGGCGCAAAAATAAGTCTATGAGGGTCAATATCATGCTCGAGGGCAACTCTTTTGAGATTTCTCTCTGCACGCGAATTATTTGCGCATAACCACAGCACAGAGTCTTCAACAGCGCTCAGCACACGCATCCAAGCAGAGAACATCAAAGGGTCAATTTTATATGTATTGGTGAAGGAACAGAATACAAAGACCTCCTCAGGCAGACCTGCCTCTCGTTTTGTCATTGCCGAGGGCGTACCTGTGTGGCTGTTGATCTGATAGCAATGCGGCAACAATATTGGACTTTCAGAGTAAAATTCCCAATCAACTCTCGGCAAAACAATTGGGTCAGCAACAATGTAGTCAAAAAAATCAGCCCCACTAGAACCGGGGAAACCGAGGTATGAAACTTGTAGCGGAGCGGGCCTCCGGGCAGCAATATCCAGCCTGTTTTTCCTAGTATGCCCTTTCAAATCAATTAAAATATCGATACCTTTGTTTGAAATATGCTGGGCAGCTTTGTCTGGACTCCATCCGGAAATTTCAAAAAAGAAATCGCAGTCCGATTCAATTTTTCGACGAAGACCGCTATCCGACTGGAAATCACACGAATAGGCAAACACCTCAAAGCGTTGCCTATCATGCAATTTAAAAAGACGATGCATTAGATACGCCGTCGCATGTTCATGAAAATCACTTGAAATATACGCAAGCCGTATAGGGTCTGTAGCCGATCGCTTATAGCTGCGTTTAATTCCATCTACCGTTAACAAGCTGCTCCAAGCACTTGCAACAGCGTAATTCTTCTCACTATCCATCACACGGGTTACATGAACAAAAGGACTTTCAACTGGAACCGTACCATTAATCAAAGAATCCTGTGTCAATTCTTCAACTTCTTTTCCCAAAGAATCAATCTCCCGCCAATCGCAAGTAAATTGGGCGCACAAAAAAAGCCCTACTGTAGCTGGATTATTTTTTGAATTAAGAGACCGAGAATGCGTAAAAAATTCGATTGCTAGACCTATGTCTCCCTTATCACGAAATGCCTCCCCAAGCTGCGCCATCGGAAGAGCGTCCTGCTGATCAAGGGCCCCTTGAGCAGCAAGGTCCCGGTAACGTAGTTTTGCCCCGTCATAATCAGCTTGGGATAGAAAAATTAAGGCCAATGACCTTTTTAGCCCCACTTTTGTGGATCCCAGTATCTCAGCTTGTTTCAAATATTGCAGTGCACAATCTAACGAACCCAGCCGGAATGCGATGAGCCCGCGAAGATAATAACCATCTGGTTGCCCTGGCAAAGCAAGACAAATTTCTTCACATACGGCATCAGCTCTATCAAAGTCTTTTTGATCTGCCAATAAAATTGCATAGTCCATCCGTTCAGCCAGATTCACTCTAATCCCTCAATCTTTTCATGATGCCGTCGTATCGGAAAAACTATCTAAAAAGACATTAATATCAATGCAATCTATCAACAAGGTTTAGTTCCTATCACTACCGAACGATGTAAGATACGACGATGTGAGTCCATATCGTAGTTTCCAACTACACGATGAAGCAAACACCGATTATCCCAAATCACAAGATCGCCCGGTCTCCAACTATGGGAATAGACATTTTCGCGCTCCGTGGAATGCCGATAAAGCTCTTTTAGTAGCTCAATCCCCTCTTTACGCTCTAAACCTTCGATGCAATCAGCGTGTATGCCGATGTAGAGCGTCTTCCGTTTTGTATCCGGGTGAATGCGCACCAATGGATGACTAACCGGCGGACGAATCTTCTTTTCTTCCTCCGTAGCCGGACGATTTCCAGTATTCCGTCGACTAGCCTCCCAACTATGTTTAGCACGCAGGCCAGCAATCTTTCTCTTAATTGCATCATCCAGACTTTCATATGCATTGTACATATTAGCAAATTCAGTATCTCCCCCACCCCCAGGGGGTAACTCACGAGCGTGCAAAAATGTCGCAAGCGATGGCACCTCGTGGTACGATTTATCGGTATGCCAAAAAAAACTCCCAAACGTGGCCGGTCGCCTACTAGGATTTCCGTTTTTATCGAGATTATTCACTACGTGTACTTGGGGACCAGATTTACCCTCTGCATCATGAAAAACGTGGCTTTCTGGTTTTCCAAATTTCGCCGTAAGAGCCATTTGCTGATCAGGCGTCAAGTCTTGATCACGAACCACCAAGACATGATGCTTGAGTAATGCGTCAAATAGTAAGTCACGTTCATTTACTCCCAACTCGGATGATAAATCGACCCCCACAACTTCGGCACCCGCCGGCTCAGATAATCGAGTAATACTTATATTTCCGGCCCTCTTGTTCACTTGGCGATTCATTAATACCCTCCTTAATTTATTTCATGACATGATGGGAGGTTAAAGATCGAGGGTCAAGACCGGACACTATCCATTCATAAATGCCACAAGTATAATCCGAGCGATCACGGTTAAAGTTATTACCCCCAACAAGTGAGATCAATGATGACCACACAGACAGTAACGCTTGCTAAGTTTGCAACCGAACTTAACTTTGATGCGATCCCACCTGAGATTGTAGAACGCACGATTGATTGCATTATCGACACAATAGCCGCATGTACATTTGGGTCTGAATTGCCATGGAGCAAAATGGTAATAAATCACGCCCTTGCTGCAAGCAAACCCGGCAAAGCCAGTATTTTTGGGCCAGAGGGTCATAAAATAACACCTGCCATGGCAGCACTTGCCAACGGCACCTTGTCTCACTCTTTCGAACTGGACAATTTGCGCATGCCGTCTGTTGGGATACATCCGGGAGCAAGCCTAGTGCCATGCGCGTTTAGCTTTGGACAAGAAAAAGGTGTCAGTGGCAAGGACCTTATAACCGCATTCACTGCAGGCATTGAAGTTTTGAGCCGCATCGGCCAATCGTCTAACCACTCCTGTGAAGACATTGGTTTCCACAATCCCGGTATTAACGGTAGCTTTGGCGCGGCAGTAGCAGCCGGATGGCTTATGGGACTTGATCAGAAACAGATGACCAACGCACTTGGCATTGCTGGATCGCTTTGCTCTGGCTTGTTGGAGTTTGCCGCATCTGGCACCGGTGGAATGGTTAAGCGACTTCACCTTGGACGCGCATCGGAAAGCGGTGCCCTAGCTGCAACTCTTGCGAGAGACGGGTTCACTGGACCTTCAACAATTCTTGAAGGAAAATTTGGTTGGACAAATGTTTTTTGCCGTGGTGCAGATCAGTCAAAGCTTACAGCTGGTCTTGGCAAGCAATGGGATGCATCGCATATTGTTTTTAAGCGATTCGCATGTCACATCACGAGCCATACGCCTATCCAAGGCATTCTTGATGTTCAGGCTCAACATGGATTAAAAGCTTGTGACATTGCGGAAATTCTCATTCAAGGGAATAAGAAATGCGTCACACACCATGACATTGCCGAGCCCTCGGATGTAATGCTCGGGCAGTATTCAAACAACTTTTGCATCGCATTAGCATTATTCAAAGATCCGATGGACCCTCGAAACTTCAGTCAGGAAAATATCGATAACCCTGAAATCAGAGAGATTTGTCGTAATGTCAAAATAGACGAGCTGCCAGACACTGAAAAATTTGAATATAACTATGGCAGCCGGATTACCATATCTCTTAATGACGGACGGGAGTTAAGACATAACGCGCCGAGCTTTAGGGGCCTTCCAACCGATCCACTTGATCGCGAGGGCTTATGGCAAAAATTTTCAAAACTATGCTATCGCTTGGGGGATAAGGAGGCGGAACGTCTTTTCGACCAGCTCTCCAATATCAAAAACATTGATGATATCAGCACAATAAACCTAACTGGCGCAATGTAGTAAGAAATGATGAACTCGGGAAGGCTCCAAAGATATTACAATTCTTTTTAAAAACAGCGTTGGCTGCTCTTATTCACCGCATCGGTGTATTCAATTCGAGAGTACAACCTTAGCGTTCAAAAGATTTCGTTAGAAACGATAATAGGTTTCGTTGGAAGTTTGCTTTTCTCACCAAGCGCTAAAGAACGAAATTTATTGCAGTGCTCACATTCATGATGAAAGTGAGTATAGCAATAACCTAATTGATCTGAGCTCCATTATACTAAACGAAAAAGTGGCTGCGTCAGGTAACGATCCATTACCTTGTGTCTTGTTACTGGTGAAAACACATATTTAGTGTTGTTCCTTGATTATTGAGAGACATCCGAGTCGCTGTTCACCAATACGGCTGCCCTGCCAGTAACCAGGCCTGCTTCAATACGGGAATGCAATGCCTCTGCTTTCTCAAGTGGAACGACTTCACTAACTATTGGCCAAATCTCACCGGAGGCAACGAGATTCAATGCCTTCTTAACCTCATCACGTGTACAATACTTGCTGCCAATTACCTCACGTTCATATTTCAATGCATTGGTGTCCAGAGAAAAATTTTGCGGCACTCCACCAAGAACTACAAGTCTACCGCCTCGGTTTAAGCCAGCAAAACTTCCTTCTAAGGTCGCTGCCGACGCAATAAAATCAATCACAACATCGACGCCCCATCCACCGTTTACTTGACGCAGTGCTTCGCCGATATTTTCTTTTGATGCATCTATAGTCAGATCAGCGCCCGCTTTAGTGCACGCATGGAGCTTTTCAGCCCGTATATCAACTGCGACAACATTAGCTTGTGCCCATTTGGCTACTTGCACCATTTGCAGACCAAGCCCACCTCCAGCACCAATCACGGCAACCCATTCCTCTGGTTTTATTTTACCCTTTTTTATCACCTTGATTGGCGTTGCAATTGCATCTGTTATTACACCGGCTTCGGCTGGCCACTGTTTGTAATCTAAACCATCAGGCATCTTTATAAAATTGTATTCGGGAAGCTTGACAAATTCTGCATAGCCTCCGTCACACGCGCGCCCAACGTTACCTTTATTTTGTAAGCATAGAGTTTCGCGCCCAGCTTGACACCAATAGCACTCCCCACAATTCAGATAGTAATATGCTGTGACCGGATCACCAATGCTGAGACGATTTACATTCTTTCCAAGCTCGACAATCTCTGCAGTAATTTCATGACCAATAACCCTAGGGTACGCTACTTTTGAGCGACCAGCCCTGATATGCTGAATGGTTAAACCTGACCCACATGAAATAACCTGTGCAACAGCTTCACCGTTGTCCGGTTTGGGATCGGGTATTTCCATCATTTGGAAAGGAACACCAACGGCCGTCAATACCATTGCCCTCATACTTTCCCTCCTATTGTTCTTTGAATATACAGTTTTTTTCTTAGCCTTTTCATTTATGCCGCCACGGCGCATCGCCAGATAAATCACGAGGTTTCAACCACCAAATCGAAACCGGCCCAACACACAAAACTAAGAGCACACTGACGAATGCAGCCATCCAACCAGTGACTGTTTGCCCTCCCGCAAAATCCAGCACGACACCAAAAGTCACCGAGCCAACAAAACCTCCACCGTACCCAAGCATGGAATGCAATGCCAATTGTGCGCCACGTCTAGCGGGATCTGCATTGCCGGACGCCCCAGCCGTAATTGCCGACGAGTCTGCATAAATGAGGACACCATGAATAAGGCACAAAACCACCACAAAGGTGTAGAGGGAAGTATTCACAGAAAATGCGACTAAAACGAGCGTAGCCATGGATGCAAATGAGACACCTAAAACCCATTTTTGGCGCCCTACTTTCATGGCTACTTCATTGCCGGAAATACTGGCCCACGTACCTAACAAACCCACTAAGAATGGAACGAAAACAGGTGAGACAAAATATGTGGAAGATCCAGAATCGGCAGCAACATAAGCCAAAAAGACAACTATCCAACTTCGTTGAACAAACATTTCCCAAGTATGTGCAAAATAACATAATGAATAACCCACCGATGAAAAATTCTTCAATATCGGAATAAAATTAAAAACAGTGGTAGATAAATTTTTAGGGGAGCATGGTTTTTTGGGAATGTATAGAACAGCCAATATTAGAGCGATAAATGTAAATGAAGCTGCCGAAATGAAGGCCGTCTGCCATGAACCAAACCCCTCTAGAGTCGCTGCTATAATGAAGGATAAAGAACCAGCAATTCCAACGCTGGCGGCATGAAAAGATACCGAACGGGTCTGTAATCTACCAGTCAGGTGATCAGCTAAAATTTTGAGACCTGGCATGTATGTGCCAGCCCAACCCAAACCAGCCAATGTACGGAAAATCAGGCCGGAAGCGAAATCGTGGGCCACAAATACGAAGCCTAGGTGTGCCAGCAAAGTCATAAAAACAGAACTTACATAAATTTTTTTAGGATCAATCCTATCTGTCAAAGGCACAAGGAAGGGGACCGAGATCATATAAGCACCGTAGAAGATGCCCGTTAGCCACCCCGCTTCACTGTTGCTGAGCGACCATTCGCTTATGAAAGTTGGAAGCAATGCTGGCAATGTATAAGCACCCATCTGAGAAAATAGCTGGGCTACACAAATTACTAACATCACTTTTTTTGGAGAAACTTCCGTCATCCCTCTATGAAGGTATTGTAAAAAGGGTCGAACAACAAAACAGAACCGTTTTCGTTCCTCTCAAACATATCTGCCTAGAAAGTATCTATTGATAATAGTTTAGGTAAGGTAGCGTCAATCTGGTCTCTCGCCCAAAATATACATAGTATAGAGACAGATTAACTTTTTTTGAGTAAAATCTCAGCAGCAACTGTATGAGCCTTCGATGAAGGCTTTTTAAAATGGGGAGATGGCTAATGCAAACAGTTCCTATTTCAGACACAGAACGCACTGAAGTCCCGCGCCCTGGCGGCATGGGTTATAGACGAAATTTCATTGGAAAGTCTGGAACCATAGCGAAAGGCCCTCAGGGCTTTCTTGTTGAAAGGATGTACCCAAACCCAGTAATTGATCCGCATTTTCACGATGTAGATCAATTTCAAGTTGTGGTTGCAGGTGATGGCAGCATGGGAAAGCAAAAAGTCGCTCCTATTACTTTCCAGTATGCTGACGCATACACACCCTACGGTCCAATAGTTGGCAATGATAATGGGATTTCTTTTTTCACACTACGTCCAATTGCAAGCGGTGGTCATTGGGTAATGCCGGGAAATCGTGAAAACATGAAAGGCCGAGCAGGACGAAACATCGCCGGTTTCTTCAATTATAAAAAGAAACTTCCTAATTGTGGGGCGATTGAACGCGACGACCTCATGGAACCTCAAAAGGACGGCGTAAATGCTATCGGATTTCGTTTAGGCCCAAACACAGATTTAAAATGTCCTCCATCTGATGCTGGCGGGCAATTTATACTTTCTTGCTGTGGTGGAATTTATTTAGATAGTAAGGTTATGGAAGCTAATTCACTAATACACTTAGCAGCTGAGGAAGATTCCCCGGTCCTTAGGTCTGGTAATGACGGTGCTAGTGTGCTGATCATGCAGTTTGGGCGACCGTCTAACCGACCAGGCTCAGACCCAATAAAAATGGCTGAAAGAGACCCGAACGGTTACGTTGACAAGCAAATAAAGACCGGTCAACTAGCCAATTAATGCAGATTATACAGCACTCTTTCGGCGCTGATTTTGCAGCAAGCCGTAGTGCTACTCTTACGCTATCACATTTTATTATTCAGCCGCATGCTTCCCTTTCCTCGCCAAGAACTCGGGGAAAGCCTCAGTTGCAGAAGCATTTGGCATTATATCACGAGCATAGGTCTGTTCATTTTCCCATTGCTGCTCAAGATCTGCGTTCATGTCTTGTAAAAGAAGGCGCTTGCAACCCGCCACAGCTTCGTGGCTATTGCCAGCAATCATGGTAGCTATTTCCATGGTTTTACTCCAAAGATCAGCGGACGGAACAAGATGATTCAACAATCCGCAGTCAAGCGCTTCCTGAGCCTCAACTATTTTTGCAGTAAATAGAAATTCTTTTGCTTTAGGCCAACCTACTTGGTTCGGCAAAGTCCATGTAGCATTTATACGTTTGTAAGCTGCCGCAAGAAATCGAAATTTTGCCTTTTCACTACCAATACGGATATCAAGGGATGAAGCTAAAACTGCTCCACCACCGTAAGCAATGCCATTGATCATACCAATTGTCGGGGTATCGGCAGCAGCCATTCGATAACCCCCGTAACGAATTTGACGTTTCTTTTCGGCAACCTCGTTTGGGTCACAGCCCTCATCGGCCACTTGCTCGTGGATATCGCCACCGGCAGTAAATGCACGGTCACCTGAACCAGTTATAACGATACAGCCAATCTCAGGATTACTATCAAATTTGAATACTGCCTCTTGTAGTTCCCTATTTAAATCTCGATTCATAGCATTAAGTTTTTCAGGCCGATTTAGGGTAACAATGCCAACACCGTTCTCCACCTCGGTCAGAATAGTTTTGTAGTCGCTCATTTCCAAATTCCCCATTAACGTTCTTTTTAAAAATAACTTGGCCAAAAGATTTCTTTGGCTTTCAGCTCAATAGCCTTAGCAACTTAAATAAGTTCTTTTTAACGTAGTTTTCACTCTAAGTTGCAGTATATTCAATTCAGTTTGTTTTACTCCTCAAAGATGACCGAATTTAGCCGATAATAACACCGCTGATCTCAAAAATTGAAAATCAGATAAAGATATAAGGTTATAATACCATGACATTGAATAATCAGGAATGGCTCAACCAAGTTATAGAGGAGCCGATTGACCCTGAGAGACAAATCTGCGACCCGCACCATCATTTGTTTATCCGTCGGCCAAACACAGAGGTCGACTATTTCCAACCAAAGTTTGCATCTGATATTTCAAATAGTGGTCACAATATCGTGTCTACGGTTTACATAGAATGCAAAGCTATGTATCGACATGATGGCCCGGATAAAATGAAACCGGTCGGCGAGGTTGAGTTTGCTAATGGTCAAGCAGCTATGGCGGCCAGTGGCCTCTACGGGGAAACAAAAATTTGTGCTGGTATAATAGGCTATGCCGACCTGCGCTTAGGTGCTGCTGTTGGCGACGTCCTTGATGCGGAGTTGGCAGCAGCTGGAGACAGGTTCAAAGGTATAAGGTTCGCAGGCACCTGGAATCCAGATCCTAAAATACGCAATGGCAGCAATAACCCCACAGATAATCAATTCCAAGAAGCATCATTTAGGGAGGGCTTTTGTGAACTTGGAACACGCAATCTAGTTTTTGAGGCTTGGTGTTACCATACACATCTAAAACAAGTCACCAACCTTGCTCGAGCCTTTCCCGATATTACGATTATCCTGAATCACTTTGGAGGCCCCATTGGGGTTGGCTCCTTTGCAGACAAACGTGACGAGGTTTTTGCACAGTGGCAAATCGATATTAGCGAGCTATCAAACTGCGAAAATGTGTATGCTAAGCTTGGAGGTTTGCAAATGGATGTGAATGGCTTCGCATGGCACAAACGCCCAAAGCCCCCTTCAAGCAGTGAACTTATGAAGGCAACAAAGCGTTGGCACTACCATACCATCGATGCATTCGGCACCAACCGTTGCATGTTTGAGTCTAATTTCCCCGTTGATAAATTTAGTTGCAGTTACGGCGTTTTGTGGAACAGCTTCAAACGCTTAACAGAAGAATTTTCACCTTCAGAGAAAGCGGATTTATTTCACGACAATGCTGTGAAAATATACAGCATCTGAAAAACAAATAGCATCAATATCGATTAGCTGAAGCACTTCTATAAACAGATCTACTTCTGATATTAGGTAATTTATATTACATTATTTGATTATTTGCAATGTAATTTTTATTTTGTGGAATTTTTTAAATATTTTTCAAATTATTTATTTTAAATTTGTTTGATTTATTTAAAATTTAGATATTTATATTTGTATTTTTGCAAAATAAATACTTACACTGCTTTGCCCCTACCATCACAAGCATTTTCACTATATTGTCAATAAGATTCATGGATTTATTCGATGAGAGATATGATGAGCCAAAATGATACTATGAACATAATCCAATCTTTACTCGCCAGCAAAGAATTGAGTGATGATACACGTGATGATTTGAGTGACTTTGCAAAAGACATTGAAAAAGGCAATTTGCACAAAGACGACGAAGCATATGTGCAAGCCTTAGCGACGCGTCTCAATATTTCGACCGGCTTGAAAACGGCATCAAAAAACAAAAGAAATAACAGTTCTACACGCACCAAGGCCGGGGTAATTGATTGGCAAGAACGCGCAGTCATCGCTGAGGCACGAGTCGAAGAACTAGAGGAAAATGTAAAAAAGCTAGAGAAGAAAATAAACGATAGTGATAACAGCGCTCAAAAAGCGACCAAAAAAACTTGGGATAAACAAGAACTTCAAGATCTCATTGATCAATTGTACGACGCAGAGAAGGATCAGCTTCAAAAAATAAGTAATGAAGATGCATCAGCGATTTTGAAGAAAATGAAAGCTGATTTCTCATGAACCTTATTATTGGCGGCCATTTTCGACTTTAATCCGCTGAACCTCTCTTCCCTCTTCCATATCGAAAATAACAAGGCGCGTTTGATTGTCTGGCATAGACAACCTCATTAAAATGCGATTACCATTCATGATGGTCTCACGAATTTCCGCTCCTACTGGGAGGGTTAAAGGCGATGGATTTTGAACTAAGAGATCTTCTTTTTCACCAGCTGCAAAATTTACGGCAATTCCATAGGCTAAAAAACCCAAACCGACTATTATTAAGAAAGCCATAGTGACAACTAAGATTTTGAGAGCTTGTATTTTCATAATTAGAGGCTACCGTTCGTTTTGCAAAAATGAGTGACCAAAAAAAAATATTGCCTATTACCGCTGCAGATAACGGAATAAGGCTGGATATGTGTCTTGTAAGGGCGTACCCAGAATTATCTCGATCACAGCTTAAAAAATTTATTTTAGCGGGAAATGTAACACATGAAAACGAAACGATAACTGACCCTGCCTATCGCGTCAAACAGGAACAAACTTTCACTTTAATAGTTCCACACTCAGAGCCAATAGACGTTAAACCCGAAATTATAAATCTCGACATACAATACGAAGACGATGATCTGATTGTAATCGATAAGCCTGCAGGACTTGTAGTCCATCCTGGAGCGGGCACTCCGAATGGTACACTAGTGAATGGTTTGCTGCACCACTGTGGAACCTCACTCTCGGGTATCGGTGGTATTAAACGGCCAGGTATTGTGCACCGCTTAGATAAAGACACTAGTGGTTTAATAGTGGTAGCGAAAAATGATCGAAGCCATAGATGCCTGAGTTCACAGTTCGAAAACCGCAGCGTCGAGCGTGCTTACCATGCCTTAGCATGGGGTTCACCAAAACCACCGTCAGGTCAAATTAAGGGAATGATTGGTCGTCACCCTCACGAACGAAAAAAGATGGCCGTGGTATCTGAGAACAGGGGTAAATTTGCACTCACACGATTTCGCACTCTTAAACGTTATGGTTTACGAGTATTTAAGGCAGAGTGTCAGCTCGCAACAGGGCGTACGCATCAAATACGGGTACATCTGGCACATATAGGGCACCCATTGGTAGGTGATCCTGTTTACAGTCGCACGACAGAAACCCGTCTTAGCGGTATCCCAAATAGAGATATCGAATTAATAAAAACCTGCAGACGGCAAGCCCTCCACGCAGTAACACTAGGCTTTGTCCATCCGAGGAGCGGGCTTAAAATGAAGTTCAGTTCGGAATTTCCAGAAGACCTTAAGAATCTAGAGTTAATATTTGAACGGGCTCAATTTTCCAGCTAACGATGCTAAAAAATATATTTCAGTTGTATTATTGAAAAAAAATGGCAAAACACACATATCTATAGCGTATTTAAATGTGAATCACCATCGTTCTAGGAGTAAACAAAGGTGGCTGGAACTACACTACCAAGCTTGAGTATTAGTCCTGAGGGCAATCTGCAGCGTTACCTTCAACAAATTCGTCGGTTTCCAATGTTGGAGAAACAAGAAGAATATATGCTCGCAAAAAGGTGGCGTGAACATGAGGATACTGAAGCGGCCCACAAGTTAGTGACCAGCCATTTAAGACTAGTTGCTAAAATTGCGATGGGTTACCGCGGGTCCGGCCTTCCTGTAAGCGATCTGATCTCTGAGGGTAACGTTGGTCTGATGCAAGCAGTAAAAAGGTTTGAACCAGACAAAGGTTTCCGTCTTGCTACATACGCCATGTGGTGGATAAAGGCGTCCATCCAAGAGTATGTTTTACACTCCTGGTCTCTTGTGAAAATGGGAACCACAGCTGCGCAAAAAAAGCTATTCTTTAACCTTCGTAAAATGAAAAACAAGTTAGAGGCCTTTGAGGACGGGGACCTGTCACCTGAGCACGTTGAACACATTTCATCGGAGTTAAATGTTCCCGAGCATGACGTGGTCTCGATGAACAGGCGTCTTGCTGCACAGGACCACTCTCTTAATGCGCCGTTGAAAGCATCAGGTGATGGTGAATGGCAAGACTGGTTGGAGGATGAAACCGAAAGTCAAGAAATACAGGTTGCCGAGGCGCAGGAACTGCAAAAACGGCGCGAGATGCTGTCTAACGCCATGGCTATACTGAACGAACGAGAAAAACGCATTATACAGATGCGCCGTTTGGAAGATAATTCCGCGACGTTAGAAGATTTAAGCCATGAATTTGGAATCAGTCGAGAACGGGTCCGTCAAATAGAAGTTCGAGCTTTCGAAAAACTTCAAAAAGCTATCCAAGCCCAAGCTGCAGAAACAAGCTTCGGCACTTAACGGTATTTAAGTCTTTTCATTGTTGGAATCGCTATCGTCTTCACCATCTATCTCACCTAAAAGTTGTGATACATTGACATCGGCAGGTAGCAACTTTTCGGCTTCGATGCGCACTTCGTTTCCCCAGTTTTTTATTAAATCCTTTTGTCTTTTCTTAATTGTTGCTGCTCTAACCTCACTTTGCATAGATAACCAAACAGAAACAAAAGGTGGCACGCTATAGTAAATAACCCAGCCAACAGCACCAGCAGCGTACATAGTAACTAAGACGATTGGATCACCAACCAACTCGAGAGCGGCATCAACCCCCCCACTACCTCCACTAAA
>Ga0163109_10000675_pt1 | contig 27105 bp, 26 predicted proteins | sample CRUFie1St13metaG_FD_108704 | JGI IMG/M metagenome (GOLD analysis project Ga0163109, IMG submission 108704) | Marine microbial communities from the Costa Rica Dome - CRUD Field 142mm St13 metaG | ecosystem: Environmental > Aquatic > Marine > Oceanic > Photic zone | place: Costa Rica: the Eastern...
TTAGGAATAGATTATAGCGATGGAATGATAAAAAACGCAAAAAAAAGAAATCTAACAAGAACAAAATTTATTGTTGATGATATCACAAATCTTGAAAATACAAAAAAGTTAAAAATTAAATTTGATTATATTATTACTAAAAGATCATTGATAAATTTAATTAATTCCAAAAAACAGATCGAGGTAATAAAAAAATTATCTTATTTTTTAAAAAAGAGAGGCAAACTATACTGCTGCGAATGTTCTCAAGATGCTCTAAAAAATATAAATTTCTTTAGGAAAAAATTAAATCTGAGTAAAATTTTTCCACCTTGGCACAATTGTTACATAAATGATAAAAAGATAGAGAATATTAAAACAAATAAATTAAAATTTCTAAGAACCCATGAATTTTCATCATCATTTTATTTTGTTAGCAGAATTCTTAACGCATATATTACAAAAAAAAATAAAAAAAAAAATTTTGATAAAGCTTTAAATCAAGCTGCATTTAAAATAGATCAGGACTTAGTTAAAGGTTTTTCACAGAATAAAGTCTTTGAATTTGAAAAAAAATAGTCGAAAATAAAGATCTCTACACGATTTCAATATTTATTGAGAAAAAACTTTACAGTTCAATAATTGAACGATATATTGTTCAAATAATGAACAATATGAATGACAATCCCGATCACTTTGAAGTTTTAAGAAAGATTAAATCTAAACCTAATAGTTCTCAAAGAGAGTTAGCAAACGATTTAGGTTTTAGTCTAGGAAAACTAAATTATTGCTTGAACGCATTAAAAGACAAAGGATTAATTAAAATTAAAAATTTTAAAAAAAATCCAAATAAACTTGGATATGTTTATATTTTAACACCTAAAGGAGTTACTGAAAAAACTAAATTAACTATAAATTTTATGAAAAGAAAAGCAAAAGAGTACGAAGAACTTAGAGCAGAAATAGATAAAGAAAAGCAAATTGATTTTTAAAAATGTGGTCAATAATTAAATTTGATAGGAAAAATTTACACACATTAAAAAAAGAATTAAAAGATAAAATTGGAACAGATGCAAAATTTTATTTACCAAAAATTCAAATCAAAAAATTTTTAAAAAATAAAACTTTATTTAAAGAGGAGCTATTATTAGGAAATTATTTATTTTTTTTTCATAATAAATTAAAAAATAATGGTATCCTTGAGAATTTAAAGTACTGCAGGGGTTTAAAATATTTTTTATTTGAACTCTTAAGCTCTCAAAAAGAGATAAATGAATTTATTTATAGATGTAAAAAAAACGAGAATGAAAAAGGTTTTTTGATGGCATCATTTTTTGAGTTTAAAGAAAATTGTAAATATCAATTTCTGTCAGGTCCTTTTTCAAATTTTGTTTTAGAAAATTTAAAAGTAAACAAGTTATCAATAAATGGAATGATTGGTAATTATAAAATTATAGCTTCAAAAAAAAATAATATTTTTAGAGCTGTTTAATGATTAAAATTAATAATTGTAAAATTAGATTTTTACAAAGTGCGGAGCTATATATAAAACAAAAAAAGCTTTTTAAAAAAAATTGTGATGTTTATTGATAAATCTAGTATATTATATAATTTAAAAAAAATATTGAGCTATTTAAATAATTTTTTATAATATTAGTAATGGCCACTAAGTTATCATTAAAAGAAATATCTTTCAGTTATAAAAATGCAATTGGAGAATTGTATCCTACAAAAACTGAAACATTTTTATCAAAAATAATTGCTAGATCGCTTCAAATTTATTTTTTCATTTTTGTAAATATTTTAAATTTTAAGAATATACCAGCTAGAATTTTTGAAAAAAAAAATACCACTGAAACAAAATTAAAACCAATTAAAGTAAATTTAATGAGTGAAAATAAAATGAAATTATTTAAAAATGGATGGTGTTTTATTGAAAATTTTTTTGATGAAGAAACATATTCATCTTTATTAAAGCATTGGCCCAAAAAGTGTTTTTTCGATCTTTCAAAAAAACCTATAAAATATTATTATGTTGGTTTTTACTCAATAGACAAAGCTAAACCAAAATATATTGATAAAAACCCTTACTTTAATTATTTTTATAATTATCTTTTTAGCTCAAAAGCTTCTGAAATTTTTACGAGTTTTTTGAATGAAGAGCATGAACAAAAAAGTAGTTTTAGCAATAAGTCTGTTTTATGTAGTTTTGCATTAGAAAAAAGTTATTTAATACCTCACATAGACGGAATTTCAAAAAAAAATTTATCCAGAAAAAATTTTAACTTTATTTACTTTTTGGATGGTAATAATAATTCACCAGAATATTCAGGTGCCACAGGTATATATGCTGATAACGAATTTAAACATAAAGTTTTTGTTCCGCACAATCTTAAAAATTCTTGTTTGATTTATGACTCCTCTGACAATTTTTATCATGGTTTTAAAGCAATTAAAAAAAATGGATACAGAAAAGCCATAACTTTCCAGTATTTTTCAGAAAATTTAATTAGATAAAATAAATTTAACTTAAAAAAATGGTCTCAAGAAATATTTATCAGCCAGAGATAGACTCTTTAAGGTTCATTTCAGTTATCCCTGTTATTTTCTTCCATTTGGATTTTAGCTTTTTTAAAGGAGGCTTTATTGGAGTTGATATTTTTTTTGTAATTAGTGGTTACCTAATTAGTAAAATTATTATTGATGATCTAATAAGAAAGAAATTTTCACTAAGAAATTTTTATTTAAGAAGAGCAAGAAGAATTTTACCTGCTCTTTTTTTGACAATTTTCATTACTTTAGCCATGTCATTCATATTTCTTTTTCCTGAAGAGCATAATTATTTTTTTAAAACTATCATAAGTTCAATTTTCTTCTTCTCAAATTTCTTCTTTTTCAAGACTACTGATTATTTTAACGACCTCTCAAGTCAATCACCTTTATTACATACATGGAGTCTTTCTGTTGAGGAGCAGTTTTATATTTTATACCCAATTTTATTAATACTATTTTTAAAAAAACTTAAAGTTCAAGAATTAAAATTTTTATTTATAATAATTTTTTTAATTAGTTTAATTTCAGCTAGTTATTTTTCTATAGATCATAAAGATGGAAGTTTCTTTTTAACGCCCTTTAGAACATTTGAAATTATTTTGGGCTGTTTGCTTTATTTTTATAAAATTGACATAAATATTAAAAATAAAAATTTTATTGCTAATTTAGCCTGTTTTATATCATTATTTTTAATTATATTTTCATTTACTTTTTTTTCTAAAAATAGTTTTTTACCTAGTTATTTGTCCCTAATACCAGTTTTATCTACATGTATTTTAATCACAAATCTTAAATACTGCAGTCCTTTTATTTATAATATTTTTACCAACAAAATATTAGTACTTGGAGGAAAAATTTCGTACAGCATGTATTTAATTCATTTGCCATTAATTATCTTTTTTGTTTACGATAAAACTTTTATGAACATATTTAATTTTTTTTTAATATTATTTTTTTTTAGTTTCTTGTCCTGGAAATTCATCGAGAGCCCTTTTAGAAATAGAAATCAAATTAATGATAAAAATTTTATTCAATTTACAACAATAGCGATATTATTCTTATTTGTTTGTATGTCTATCTTTTATGCAATGTCTAAAAGTAAGATGAATTATAAGATTTTGAATTTAATAAATTCAGATAAAGAAAACCGCTTATACATAGAAATTAATAAAGTAAAGAATCAAACTCTTAAAATTAAGAATATTGATTTTAAAAATTGTATTATTTCTACTATAGATTTAGATGAAAAATTTATTAAAGAGTATAAAAAATGTAAAGATAGACATAAAAAATTATATTTATTTCTTGGTGATAGTCATGCACATGATTTATTCTATTCATTTCAAAAAGTTACTAAAGAAAAATTTATTGTTGGTTTTTTACCCCAAGGTTGTAGACCAGCTCTTGAGTTTGAGAAATGTAAAAGCAAATATGAAATTTATAAAAATTTTATTAATAAGGAAAAAGACAATATTAAATATGTGTTCTTCACACAATCTGGGTCGAAGTTCTTAAAAGATTTAGCGATATTACCAATTGAAAATCAAATTGTAAAAAAAACTTTTGATTATTTAAACAGCCTTAATCTTGGAGATAAATTATTATGGATTGGACCAAATATTGAACCAAACATAACTTTAAATTACAAGGCAATTAGAATAATATTAAATAAGAAAACTGATTTGTATGAAAATAAATTTGTTGATGATGTAGACAAATATTTATTAAAAAATTCACAAATAAATAATATTAATTATTTATCAAGAATTCCATTAATGGAATATGATTCAAAAATTAACTTTCTTTATAATGGAAACTTAACCTACAGAGATGGAGATCATTGGAGTGAGTTTGGTCGAGATTATTTTGGAAAAAAAATATTTCTTAATAAGGAATTTGAAAAGTATTTATACCAATAATCTGATTGAAATTTAAATATTTATAAATGAATTTATTTACTAAATTAAATAAAATTATTCCTTCAAAGTACAATTTTAATATTCTTTTACTATTCTTATTTGCTTTTATAGGAGTATTTCTAGAAATTATTGGCGTTGGAATGATTTTTCCAATGGTAGAAATGCTTCTAGGTAAAGATAGTTTTATTTTTGATAAAATAAGTTTTTATTTAAACATAATTATTCCTCAAAATAATTTAGAGAATAAATACTTAATTTTGTATCTGGTAATAGGCATATATTTGATAAAAAATATAATTCTATATTTGTTGCATTGGTTCACTGTATCTTTTAACGTTAAGTTTGAGAAAGAAATTTCAAAAGATTTAATTAATAGATATCTTAATACTAATTACATTTTTATATTTGGTAAAAGTTCAAGTGAAATCATTAGAAACCTTATTAGCGAATGTTCTACTTTAAACAAAAAAGTTCTTTTTCCAATTTTGATTATTGTTATGGATACTCTAATTCTAATCGGGATAATCTTTCTATTACTACTGATAGAATTTAAAGTTACATCATTAATAATATTTTTATCAATATCTTTAATTTTAATTTATTACTTATCTTCAAAAAAATTACTTTATAATCTAGGTCTACAAAGGCAGTTATACACAAAACTTGTAATTAAAACTGCACAGGAAACAATACATGGTTTAAAGTTGATCAAAATTTTGAAACAAGAAAATTATTTTGAAAATTTATTCACAAATAGTTTTAAGAAAAGCTTAGATGTAGAAAAAAAACGTAACCTTATACTTTTTGCCCCAAAGTTAATTACAGAAGTTTTTTTTGTAATCATTTTCATTTTTTTTATAATATTTTTATTAAAAAAAGAGATTGAATTTATTTCAATAATACCTCAACTTTCAATTTATTTTGTTGCTGCAGTTAGAATGATTCCAAGTATAAATCGAATGTCCTTAAATCTGCAAACTATAAAATATGGAATATCTTCTGTTGATCTATTGTTTGAAGAATTTAAGAGATTTGAAAATGAAAATAAAATTTCTACTGAAAAAAATAAAACTTTGGAATTAAATAATAATATTGAGTTAAAAAATATAAGATTCTCATATAATAACCAAAAAAGTATTCTTAAAAACATAAACTTAAAAATCAAAAAAGGTAGTATGATAGGTATTGTTGGTCAAACAGGAGAAGGAAAATCAACATTAGTAAATATTTTGATTGGTTTACTAAAACCTACCTCGGGTTCAATAATATTAGATAATGTTCTGTTTAAAGATAATTTATACGATAGCAAAAATTTTATTGGTTACGTTCCCCAAGATACCTTTTTACTTGATGGTACTATCAAGCAAAATATTGTTTTTACACTTGAACAAGAATTTAAATATGATGAAAAAAATTTTAATAGAGCAATAAGACTATCTAAATTAGAAAAATTTGTTCAAAGTTTACCAAATAATATAAATACTCACATCGGAGAAGGTGGATCTAAATTATCAGGTGGGCAACAACAAAGAATTTCAATTGCTAGAGCGTTATACAGAGATCCAAAAATTTTAATTTTTGATGAGTCGACAAGTTCCTTGGATTTAGAAACAGAAAGGCAAATAGTGCAGGATATTAGCCAAATGAAAGTTAATAAAACTATAATATTAATATCACACAGAGAATCAACTTTGAAACATTGTGATGAAATTTATAAAATTAGCGACTCTAAATTGGGTAAGATTAAATAAGTTTATTATTATTTTAGACTTGCTATCGCTATTAATGTATCAGAGCACTTTATTTTAGACAATTTACTTTTATACTCTTTATTAATTTTATCACTAAAAATCGATTTGTATCTAATATGACCACCGGGCTTATTGTCTAATATCCAGCCTAAATGATTGTCTAAACCATATCTTTGAAAAAATATAATTTTTACTTTCTTAAAACCTGATTTAATTAATATCTTTTTTAAGGATTTCTCTGTGTGTAAAATTAAATGCTGTTCCCATAGTGTAAAATTTTTAAATGCCTCGTGATTTAGTTTTGAAATTAAAAAATCATTTGCATGAGGAACCTCAATTATTAACTTTCCTGAGCTTTTTAATTTTGTTTTGATCTCTTTTAAGGTTTTTACTTGATATGGTAAATGTTCCAAAACATGAAAAAGAGTTATAACATCAAACTTAATGTTAAATAATCTAATGTTATTTTTTACATTAATTTTTGGTAAGTGTTTTTTAATATAATTAATGTTAGATATGTTAACTTCCACACCAAATTTGTTTTTCGTATTATTAATTTTTGCTAAGAAATCACCTGTCGAACATCCATAATCTAAAATATTTTTTTTTTTAAGGTACTTCTTAAATTGATAGAGCCTTCTATTAGCATCTTCAAGTTTAGTTAGATTTATTTTTTTTCTTTTTATTATTACGGGTGTATTATTTTTTTGTGTTTTATAAAATTTACCACTTGTAATATATTTTTCTAAAAAAATTACTTTTTCTTTAATATCTTGAAATACATTAATTTTTTTATTCCTAGTTCTCTTTGCAATTAAACTAAGATTTATATTAGAAATAAGATTTAATTTTATTAACTCAAAGTAAATAGGATTAGTAATTTTTTGTAAAATTTTATTAGAAATTCTCATTGTATTTAATTGTCTTGAAGTTAATATAAATGCACTTATTTTCAACAATTATATGAGTAATAAACAATTAAAAATCTTAATTTGTGGCCTAGGTTCTATTGGACAACGGCATGCATTAAATCTCCTAGATATTGGTTACAAAAATTTAATTTTTTTAAGAACTAAAAGTAAAAACAAATTAAATACTAAGCTAAAAAAATATACAATTTTTAATAATTTAAAAGATGCTATAAATGAAAAACCTGATGTAGCTTTTATTTGTAATACAACTGACAAACATATTTATACTGCAACAATTTTAGCAAATCAAAAAATTCACTTATTTATTGAAAAACCCGCAGGATTTAAAAAGAAAGGATTCAAAAATTTAATTTATCTTTGTAAAAAAAATAAACTTGTAAACATGGTTGGATATATGATGAGGTTTCATCCAGCTGTAAAGATAATAAAAAAAATTTTGAATAATAAAAAAAATGGTCCTTTTTTTTATTTTAGAAGTGAATGGGGGGAGTACTTACCAAACTGGCATCCAAAAGAAAATTACAAAAAAAGTTATGCAGCTAATAGAAAAATGGGTGGGGATATAGGTTTAACATTAAGTCATGATTTAGATTTAGCTAAGTATTTTTTTGGAGAAATTAATTATGTTATGAAACTAAAACAAAAAAATAATATTTTAAAAATCAATTCTGAGTCCATAACTGATTTTTTCATTTACTTTAAAAATAATATTAACGGAAATATACATCTTGACTATCTACAAAAAAATAATTCTAGAACTTGGAAAATAGATGGTTTAAATTGCTCAATATTATTTGACTATTATAAAAATAAATTAGTTTTTAAGAAAAGGTCAAAAATAAAAACATATCATTTTAAAAATTTTAAAAGAAATAATTTATTTAAAGACGAAATTCAATTTTTTATAACTAATTTATACAAAAAACAAAAAATTGATTGTGATATTAAACACTCTTTTAATTTATTAAATGATTTTAAGTTACTATATTAAAGCCAGTACCTAAATTTTTTTGAGAGTTTTTTTTCTTTTGCTGAAAATTTTTTTTTCCCATTGCCAATTGTATTAGGTAATTTATTTAGCTCAGCTGTAAGATTCTTTATCCCATCCTCAGCTAAGGATGCAGCCTGATCAGTACCCCAATTAGACCGATTTAAAGTTATGTGTCTTTCAATAACAGTTGCGCCTATCATCCACGCTAAAATAGTAGGGGAGACAGAACTTTCATGTCCACTATACCCAACTTCACAATTAAATTTTTTTTTATAAAAATCAATTAAGCTTAAATTCAATTCATTTTCAGGACATGGATAAGTTGATACGCAATGCAATAATACAAATGGGCATTTATTTTTTCTAAAAATTTTGACTGCATTTTCAACATCTTTTAATGTTGCCATCCCTGTAGATATAAATGTTTTTTTTCTCTCTTTTGCGACATTTGTGATAAATTCAAGATTTGTTACCATAGCAGAAGCAACTTTATTAACTTTTAATCTATATTTTTTTAAAAATTTTTGACTTTTTAAATCCCATGCTGATGCAAACCATCTTATTTTTAGTTTCTTACAATATTTATTAATTTCATCATATTCTTTCTTATTAAATTCAATTTTTTTTTTGTACTGTAAATATGAAATATTTCCCCAAGGTGTTTCTCTTTGAATATGTTTATATTCCTCTGGTATAACAATATCCAAATCTCTTTTTTGAAATTTGACATAATCAAAATTATATTTCTTTGCTAGATCTATAAGTTTTTTTGCTTCTGAAATACTACCATTATGATTAATACCAATTTCTGCAATTAGTGTAGGTTTTTTTAAATTTTTGATTTTGATCATAAATTATAATATATGCATAAATTATAACATATATGAAAATTAATAATATTATTTTAACAGGATCTGAAGGCCTTATAGGAAGTTCATTTAGAGTATTTGCGGAAAAAAAAGGTTATAATGTTTTCTGTATAGACAAAATTAAAAAAAAACGTAAAAACTACTTTCAATGCGATATATTAAATGAGATTCAGGTAATAAAAACATTAAAAAAAGTTTTTAAAAATAATAATATTTCTCTTTTAATCAATAACGCCTCTAATAATCCAACTACAGATAAAAAATTAAAAAAATTTAAATTTTCAAGCTACAGTCTTAATGACTGGAAAAAAAATCTAGAAGTCGATATTTTTGGATCTTTTATTATATCTAAACATGTGCTTAAACATTTTGAAAAAAGAAATAAAGGTAAAATTTTAAATATTTCGTCTATTTATGGAATTATGGGACCTGATCAAAATTTATATGGTAAGAAAAAAAAATTTGAGGGTTTTAAACCATTAGAATATTCAGTTGCTAAATCTGGTGTTATTGGATTTACCAAGGCTTTGGCTTCATTCTACTCTGGGTCAAATATAAAAATTAACTGTTTAATACTTGGCGGAATTAAGAGCAGACAGGATAAAAATTTTGTTAAAAGATACGAGAAAAAAACAATATTAAATAGAATGGCAAAAATCGGGGAATATAATGATTATATTGATTTTTTAGGTAGTGACTTAAATAATTATATGTCAGGCAGTTGTGTTGTAATTGATGGTGGTGCAACAAATATTTTTTAATGATAAAAAAAAACTTGATTATTATTATACCTGCTAGGTCGGGAAGTAAGGGTATAAAAAACAAAAATTTTAAAAAGTTAAATGGTAAACCGCTAGTCTCATACTCTTTTGAAATTGCTAAAAAGATAAAAGAGAAAGATAAAATTATTTTTTGTTCAACAGACTCAAAAAATATAAAAAAACTATCTATAAAACATAACGTTGATCTTCCTTTTTTAAGACCAAAAAATATATCAAAAAATGAGTCGAGAGACTTAGAATACGTAAATCATACACTTGCAAAATTTTATGACTTGGGATTTAAATTTAAATATGGCCTAATATTAAGACCAACATCACCTTTAAGAGATGCAAATTATTTAAATAATGCTTACAAAATATTCAAAAAAAATAAACATTTCGATTCAATGAGAGCAATTATTGAAGTTAAAAAAACTCCATATAAAATGTGGTTCAAAAGTAATAGAAATATAAAGCCTATATTAAAATCAAAGATAAAAGAACATTATAATGCTCCAAGACAAATATTGCCAAAGGTATATTGGCAAACTGGAAATTTTGAATTTTTTAGAATTAAATTTAATTTTAAATTAAAAAGTATATCAGGAAAAAAAATTTATGGTTTTGAAATAAATAAAAAATATTCATTAGATATAGATAACTTAAACGACATTAAAAAAGCCGAAAAATTTCTTAAGTTATTATAATTAAATGCTATTAAATCAATTAAATAACTTGGTAATAAAAATATTAGTACCAATATTAACAAAGTTAAATTCTATTTTTTTTCTAGCATTACTATTTAGATTAAATCTACGAAAAATTAACAGCATAAATCCAAAACAAAAAACTAAATATAAGATAATAGTTCTTGGAAAATTAGGGGGTAATGAGGATTTATATAGGAGTCAAAAGGAAAATAATAAATATGTTGCATTTTACTATTTTCCAAGAATTTTTGTCAAAATGATCTTTAACTCCATTGTTCAAAACCATAAAGAAATTCATGATTATAAGTATTTAACTAATAATAAAAATGTGAATGTTAGTAAGTTAAAATTGCGAAAATTTTTAGTCATATTGCTTAAAAATATTAGAAAAAATTTTGATTTCGACGGTTTTATTAGTTTTAATTTTTGTTATAAGGCTGAAAGGGAATTACAAGCAGCTGCCACGATAGAAAAATTAAAGTTTATCTGCTTACATAAAGAAAATGTTTATACTCCAGGAGAAAATTTAGTATCAAAATATATTTATAAAAAACATTTAGGTAAATTTGAAGGATATACAATCGCAGTTTACTCTGAAAAAGAAAAAAAAGATATACTGGATGCTAAGTTGATCGATAAAAAAAGGATAAAAGTTATTGGTTGTGCTAGGTCAGACCTAGCATTTTCATATAGAAATATAATACCTAGTTATAAGATTGTTTATTATTCGATTGAGAATGGAAGAGGCACACCTGAAAGATTTTTTAAAATCTACCCTGATAAATTTAGAAATATTTTTAATTTTAGTGGTAAGAAATTTAGCAATTTCAGTTGGGAGGAAATTCACAAAAAAACAATCAAAAATTTAATCAAATTAGCAAATGAAGATAAGAAATTGAAGATAATAATCAAAGAAAAACAAGGTGCATATAATAATTATAAAGATTTAAAATTACCTTCAAATTGCACACTAATATTTGGTGGCACTGGAGAAAAATTTTTGAAAGATTGTAAAGTTGTAATTGGTTTAAATACCACAGCAATTTTAGAGGCTATTGCTGCAAATAGATATATTCTAATACCATTTTATAAATATAAAAATGACAATTATAAAAAAAATTTCTTATTAAATTTAAGATTAAGTCAAAATAATTATGTTTTTGAAGAAAGAGAATTCTATAAAAAAATCAAATTTCATTTATCCAAAAAATATAAGTTAAATAAAAATAACAACAATCAATTTAGTCTTAATTATTACTTGGGAAATATTGATGGCAAGTCTTCCAAAAGATTAAATGAATTTATAATTAACAGCCTAAAATCAAAAATATAAATTTATTTAAATCAAAACTATATTTTAAAATCTGATTTTTTTGCATCTTCAAAAAAAGTTTTGACAGTATCTAATGAATATTCAGTTGGATCGTAACCAAATTTTTCTAATTTATTTATTAAATCAGTCGGCATAGTAATAATGTCTGCTCCGGCTTTTTGTGCAAGTTTATAGTCATAAGCCATTCTACAACTTGCCCAAAGAGTTCTGCAATTACTGTTATCGTGAACATGATTGCTCATTTCATTAAATAATTTATAAGCATCGAGCCCTATGTCAAATAATCTACCTGAAAATATAGATAGTATAGTTTTGGTATTTTTTATTTCAGGTAAAATTTTTTTTATTTGGTCAATTGTAAATATAGCTGTTATGTTTAAGTTGACTTTGTCTTCTACTAATTTACTTATCAAGTTTGCGGTAGACTTACCATTGGTATAGCTGATTGGTATTTTAACAACTATATTAGGGTCAATTGATTTTATTTTTTTGGCTTGCGCATAACAGTCATCATGGTTATCAGCAAAAACTTCAATAGATACAGATCTTCCTTTTGTGTGTTGTAATATTTGTTTTGTAAAATCTAAATAATCTGTAGCACCAAGTTTTTTAAAAAGAGAGGGATTAAATGTATACCCATGAACTTTATTAAAAAATGTTTTGATCTCATTTAATGTTGGACCATCTTGAAAAATTAGAGTTTTGTTCATTTTATTCCCATTAAAAATTCATAAATTTAGAAACGAATAAAGTAAAGAATGGACATCTGAACTTTCGAATATTAGATGTGATAACATAATAAAGTAAAAAAATAAAATGAAAAAAATCATTTGTATTATTCAAGCAAGGACAGGTAGTTCTAGACTTCCAGGAAAAGTTTTGTTGCCAGGAGCCAATAATAAACCACTCCTGTTAAATCTTTATGAAAGAATAAGCAAAAGCAAATATATAGATAAGATAGTTATTGCTACTACTAAGTTAAAAAACGACTTTGAAATTGTTAAGATTTGTAAAAAAAATAACATAGATTATTTTAGGGGAAGCAACAAAAATGTGTTAGACAGATATTACAAGTGCGCCTTAAAATATAAAGCAAGCTTAATTTTAAGAGTTACGGCTGATTGTCCACTTTTAGAGTATAAGTTTATTGATGATTTCATATATAAATCACGAAAAAAAAATTTAAATTATTTTACAAATTGTCATAATAGAACTTTTCCTAAAGGATATGATTTAGAAATTGTCGATTTCAAAACTTTGAAACATTGTAAATTAAATGCAAAATCAAAATATGACAAAGAACATGTAACACCATTTATTATAAGAAATTTATCTAGTTTAAAATTTGGGCATATTAAATATAAAAAAAATTTATACAAAAAATATAGGTTGACCTTAGATTATAAGAGTGATTATTTAGTAATTAAGAATATTTTTGATAATCTTTATTCTAAAGATAAATTTTTTGATTTAAAAAAAATAATTAAATATTTAGATAAAAGTAAAATGTGGAAATTAAATATTAAAAATAACTAATGAAAAAAATTATTAATTACGGCTCTCACAATATAAACAAAGATGATATTAGACTAGTGTCTAAAGCTCTAAAGAATTCAACTATTACGCAAGGACCTTATGTCGAAAATTTTGAGAGAGATTTGCGTACAAAATTTAAGTCTAAATTTTGTACAGTTGTATCCAGTGGCTCGTCTGCTTTATATTTAGTAGGTAAAATTTTGAAATGGAAAAAAGGTGATATAATTATTACAACTCCAATTTCTTTTTTGGCAACATCAAATTGTATTGAGCTTTGTAACGCAAAAACAAAATTTATTGATATAGATAAAAAAACATACACAATTGATCCAAATAGGGTTGAAAGCTACCTTAAAAGAACAAGGATAAAGATAAAAGCACTTATAGGTGTAGATTATGCTGGCCACCCTTGTGATTGGGAAAGTTTAAGATACTTAGCGAATAAATATAGATTTACACTTATAAATGATGGTTGTCATGCAATGGGATCAAAAATTAACAACAATGTTGGTTATGCGTGCAAGTATGCAGATTTATTAACACAAAGCTATCATCCTGTAAAATCATTTACATCTGGTGAGGGTGGTGCAATTTTAAGCAATAATAAAAAGTGGGATAGAGAGCTTAAAATTTTTAGAAATAACTCAATGATTAAAAATGAAAAAAAACAAATGTGGAAATATGATATGTATCAACCTGGTTTCAACTTTAGATTAAGTGACATCAATTGTGCTTTAGGTATATCTCAATTAAGTAAATTAGATAAATTTATAAAATTAAGAAGAAAAATTGCAAAACAATATGATGAAATTTTTGAAAATAAAAAAAACATAGTAAGGCCACCCGTATCATCTAACATTTACCACTCATACCATTTATATCCTTTGCTAATAGATTTTGATAAACTAAAGATTAATAAGGAAATATTCTTTAAAAAAATGTTTAAGAAAGGAATAAAATTACAAGTTCATTATATACCTTTATATATTCAGCCCTATTATAAAAAAAAATATAACCTTAAACCTAAAGATTTTGTCAATTCTACGGAATTTTACAATAAAGAAGTTTCCATACCTATTTACCCAGGTTTAACTAAGCAAAAAATAAAATTTATAAGCAATAGTATTTTAAGTTTAATTAAAGTTTAATAAAACCTATTAATCATCAATTTTTACTAATATTGAGTAATTATTTCTTTACCGTAAAGCAATAGAAGGCTATTATGTTCAAAATTTGAACAATAAAATGATCAAGAATTCTTATTTAATAACTGGTGGAACAGGAAGCTTTGGCTCAGCATTTGTCAGGCAACTTATAAATTCAAATAAAAAAATTTCTAGGCTGATTATATTTAGCAGGGATGAACTCAAACAATCAATTATGCAGTTAAAATACCCTAAAAAAAAATATCCATTTATCAGATTTTTTCTTGGTGATGTAAGAGACTACGATAGACTTTTATTTGCCTCAGAAAATATTGAAAACATAGTTCATGCTGCGGCTTTGAAGCAAATACCTTCGACAGAATATAATCCTTTTGAAGCGGTTCAAACAAATATTATTGGCTCACAAAATATAATAAAATCTGCTTTAAAAAATAATGTTAAAAGAGTTGTTGCTTTATCCACAGACAAAGCATGTGCACCTATTAATCTTTATGGAGCAACCAAACTTTGTGCTGATAAATTATTTATTTCAGCAAATAATATAAAAGGTAATAGAAATATTAAATTTTCTGTAGTAAGATATGGAAATGTATTTGGGAGCAGAGGCTCAGTTTACACTATATTTAGAAATTTGAAATCATTTCCGATTACAGATATCAAAATGACCAGATTCAATATAAGTTTGAATGAAGGAGTTAATTATGTTTTATGGACTTTAAACAATGCTTATGGTGGTGAGATTATTGTTCCAAAATTAAAAAGTTTTAAAATAGTCGATCTTGCAACAGCTATAAATCCAAACAAAAAAAAAACATACATAGGCATACGTTCTGGAGAAAAAATACATGAACAGATGATTTCCAAAAGCGATAGTTATAATACAATCGAAATGAAAAATTGTTATGCAATTTTAAATAACGATAATAAAAAACTTGAAAAATACTATAAAAATAATTTTGATGCTAAAAAAGTTGAAGAAGGTTTTGAATATTCAAGTGATTTAAACCCAGATTTTATGAAAATAACAGATTTAAAAAAAATAATAAAAAACTATGAAAAAAAATTATAACAAAATAATTTCACAAATTACCAATGCAAGGAAACAAAATAATATCAATTGGATGAATTTATTAAAATTGGCTATGAAATCATCCCCCAAAGAAGCAAAAAGAATTCTAAAAAAAATTAATATTCAAGATAAGAAAATTTCCAAGTTTGTCTCAAAATTATCTTAAAAATTATGAATTTATATATTCATATTGAAGTATCAGCTAGAGAAGAAGACTCAACATTATTAAAGGCTGTATTGGCAGCACATTCTGGCTATGACGTATTAATCTGTATTTCAAGTATTTATAATTTTTTATTTAAATGGAAATTTTTAAATAAAGGTATCTTTCATACAAAAAGTCTAGAACATAATAATTGGAAAAAAAACTTTCTTAAATTGATATATTCTCAAGGAAACAAAATAACTTCTTTAGATGAAGAAGCTGCTATAATAAAAGATAAAAAAAGCTTGGAAAATTTTTTAAAGTCACGATTTACAAATGACTCGTTGTCAAGAGTTGCTAAGATTTTTTGTTGGGGTGTTGATGATTTTGAGATGCTTAAAAAATTTTTCCCAAATTATTCCAATAAATTTTTATTAACAGGCACTTCTCGAGCAGACATGTGGAATAATAAATTTATAAATTATTGGGCTACTGATGAAAAAAAAAAGGATAACAAAGTAATGTTTTCTCTAAACTTTCCTTTAGTTAATGGATATGTAACTTTTGAAGAATTGATAAATAATCTTACACTAAACGGGTATTTTGAAAGATCTAAAAATTTGCTTGATGAAATAAAAAAAGTACATGAAATTACTAAAATAAATTTTAATAATTTTAAAAAATTAATACCAACATTAGCTGAAAAATTACCCAAGCAACATTTTATTGTTAGGCCTCATCCATCGGAAAAAACAGAAATTTGGTCTAAATTACTTTCAAAATATAAAAATATTGAGGTCAATAATTCTGGTAATTTTAATCAACAATTATTTGAGTCTAAAATTTTGATTCACAATTCATGCACTACAGCTTTTCAAGCATCTATTCTAAATAAAAAAGTAATTTGCTACAACCCATCAAGATTAGACCATGACCATGGAAGAATTGCTAATAAGTTAGGTTATATGTGTTTTAGTATAGATGATCTTGTAAATGAAATTGAAATGCACAAAATAGAGAATAAATACAATAAAAAAGACAAAGTAGAAATTGGAAAAAAAATATACACTCCAAATAATAAAAATCTATCATCTAATTTAATAATCAATACATGGATTGAAGAGAGTAAAAAGATTAAATTTAAAAAAAACAAGTATCATTTTTTGAAATTTATTTTGTTCGTGTATGAAAAATTTTCTAAATATATGAACTTACTTTTAAAAAAAAATATTTTGGATTATAAATTTCAAGAATTTGATAAGGATAGAATTAAAAAAAAAATTTACAAAATTGAAAAAATTCTTAACCTAGAAAATAAATCTAAAGTTATTAAAATATCAAAAAATTGCCTATTAATTAAAAATGATGCTTAAAAATTTTTTCAAAAAAAAAAAAGTTCCAAAAAAATTTATATTTGTTGTAGGATCGGGTAGGTGCGGGACCTTTTTTTTTAAAGAATTATTCAAAAACAATAGTCTAACCGAAACATATCATGAGAGAAATAATTTACTCACTTCTTTCTACCAGTTCGCAAAATTCAATAATTTTAAAGTGAATTATAAATACCTTATCAATAGTTTCAAAAATGTAAAAATAAAAAAAAAAATTTATTTTGAAGCAAGCTCATATTTATCCTTAAATATTTTTAATATCAGTAAATCTTTAAATTGCAAAATAGTAGTATTGTTTAGAGATCCTTTAAAAACATGCAAGTCTTTACAGGCTAAAGGATGGTATAATGAGGCCGATTTAAAAAATTACAGTAAAAAAAACAATATTGGATGTCATACTGATTCAGGAATCTATTTTCACCATAATTTCAGCAGATTTATACCAGTTGATAAAGAATATTTAAAATGGATCAATTTACCCCAAATAGTAAAAATAAAATGGTTTTGGAATTATATTTATGAATTTCTTATCAACGAAGGAAAAAAATTATCCAAAAATAAAATAAGATTTATAAATATTGACAAATTTGACTATTATAAATATTTAGATTTATGTAATTGGTTTGGATGCAAACCTCATTTGAACATCTACAATTTTAAAAAAATTTCAAAATTTTCTTTAAATAAAATCAACAAAAAAAAATTAACTATTAAAAAATCAGAACTTAAAAAATTTTATAATAATTATAAATTTTCAGAAAAAAAACTTTTTAAAATATAAAAAATATGTGTGGAATAAACGGTTTTAATTTTCGGGATAAGTCTCTTGCATTTAAAATGAAAAAATTTACAAAATCAAGAGGACCAGATGCAGATGGAGAATATAATGATGAGTCTTTTACAATATTGCATGACAGATTATCAATTTTAGATCTTAGCTCCGATGCAAATCAACCAATGATTTTTAAAGAATTGGTAATATCTTATAATGGAGAAATTTATAACTTCAGAGAATTAAAAAACCAATTAATAAATGATGGATATAAATTTAAAACAAACTGCGATACTGAAGTAATATTATATTTATTCCATAAATACAATATAGACGCATTTAAAAAATTATCAGGAATATTTGCTTTATCAATATGGGATAAACTTAATAAAAAACTTTATTTAGTAAGGGATAAAGTTGGTGTAAAGCCGTTATTTTATCATTTCAACAACAATGAAAAAAAATTTTTTTTTTCATCAAGTATTAAATCATTATTAGAATGCGTAAATACAAGAGAAATAAATGAAAACGTTATATGGCACTATTCTAACTTTGGAAGAAATGATTTAAAAGAAACGATTTTTAAAGGTATTTTTAAATTATCACCTGGAGAGCTACTAATATTTGATGATAAGAAAAAACAATATAAGCTAGAAAAGTTACTCAACTTTAATTTTGAGACAACAAAATTTTCAAATTTAAACATAAAAAAAACTATTAAAGAGACTGTTAATTCACAACTTATTTCAGACGTGCCAATAGCCTTATCCTTATCAGGTGGAGTAGATTCAAATATTATTTATTCTGTAATGAGAGAAAAATTTGGAAATAAATTTAATATTTATTCTTTTTATTTTAAAGATTATGAAAAATTTAATGGGGATTTTTATACAGCAAAAAAAAATGCCGCTTTTTATAAAACTCCTTTCTTTCCAATAGAAATAAGCCATACTGATTTTATTGAAACAGCCGAAAAAGCAGTAGAGATTTTAGAAGAGCCACTTGCAAATCAATGTTCCATTTTGAACTATAAAATGGCTAATTCTATACATGAAAAAATATTAATTACAGGTGATGGTGGAGATGAAATTTTCACAGGCTATGACAGTTATAGGAGCATACATATTATTAATCTAATTCAAAAATTTAATATATTTAAAAATTTTGAGGTAAATTTTGGTCCAAAAAATTTTAGAAGGATTTTTATGAACGATCCAAAAGAAATGTATATAAGTTTTAGTGAGCAGAATATTTATAAGGATTTAAACAAGTATTTTAAAAATATGAAGTTTTATAACAAAACGGATTTATCCTTAAATCATTGCAAGAATCATAAACTACAGAATAGACTTAATCATGTATGTTTTTTAGACTTAGACACGGTAATACCAAATGACTTCCTGTTAAGAAATGACAAAATATTTATGAGTCAGGGTAAAGAAGTAAGAGTTCCATTATTAGATATCAATTTAATAAACAAATTTTTAATGTTAAATGAAAACAGAAAATTTGGAAATTTTTTTAAAAGTAAATACTTACTTAGAAAAATATTTAAAGATGAAATACATTCCTTAGTTAAAAACAAATGGGGCTTACAATCTCCATATGCAAAATGGCTGAAGGGACCTTTAAATAGTTTTGCGAAAGAGATTTTAAGCAAAACTTACTATGCTAACTCTGAAAGATATTTAAATTTTGACAACATACAACAAATGCTGGCTAAACATCAAAATGAATATTATAATCCAGCCTTAATTTGGTCCTTAATTAATTTACAATTATTTTTAAGAAAATTTAAATTATAGGAATTGTTTATGTTAAAGCCTTGTGTCGTTGGATTGGGATATGTTGGTCTTCCATTATTAATAAAATTGTCCAAAAAATTTAAGATTATCGGATATGACAATGACAAGAAAAGAATATCAAAATTAAAAAAATCTATAGATATATTTAAAGAATTTAACAAAAAAGCTTTAAGTAATAAAAATTTATATTATTCATGTAGTCTTAAAGATATTAAAAAATCAAATTTTTATATTATTGCTGTTCCTACTCCAATTTATAGAAATAAAAAACCAAACTTAAGTTATTTAAAAAATGTATCAAAATCTTTAAGCAAAGTGATAAATAAAGGTGATCTAATTTTTTTTGAGTCAACAGTATATCCAGGTGTTACAGAAAATATTTGCAAAAAGATTATAGAAAGAGAAACTACATTATTAGAGGGTAAAGATTTTTTTTTAGGTTATAGCCCTGAAAGAGTAAACCCAGGGGATAAAAAACATTCATTAAAAAAAATCGATAAAATAATTGCTTATCCACATAATTTTAGACTTAGAGACGTCACTCGATTATATAAAGAAGTTTCAAAAAGAATGATATTTACAAAAAATATAAAAGAAGCAGAGACTGCAAAAGTTATAGAAAATATACAAAGAGATGTAAATATCGGATTAATTAATGAGATATACATTGTTTGCAAAAAACTAAATATTAATTTTGGTAATGTTATTAATCTTGCCTCAACTAAGTGGAACTTTTTAAAATATAAACCTGGTTTAGTTGGTGGACATTGTTTGCCTGTTGACCCTTATTATTTGTCTTACGCAAGTGATTTAAAAAAATTTAAAACTAAAGTAATTTTAGCAGGTAGATCAATTAATGACAATATAACAATCTATCTGAAAAATAATCTAATTGATAAATTGAGAAAAATTAAAATAAAAAAAAAAAAAATTTTATTTTGTGGTTTAACTTACAAAGAAAATGTATCAGATTTGAGAAATTCATTATCTCTTAAAATTTATAAAGAAATAAAAAGAAAAATTCCAAATGTTTATGGGTATGATCCTACTTTAAATAATATAATAGCGAAAAAAAATAAAATTTTAAATAATTTAAATAATATAAATATGTTTGACATTTATATTATTGTAATAAAACACAATAAAATAAAACAATTGATAAAAAAATTAAAAAATAAAAAAATAATATATTTAATTGATTAAAAGTATGAAAATATTAATAACAGGTTCGGCTGGATTTATAGGATTTAATTTTTCAAAATTTTTACTTGTTAATACAAATTTTAAAATAATAGGTATAGATAATTTTAATGATTATTATGATGTGAATTTAAAGAGAAATAGGAATAAAATATTACTAAAATTTAAGAACTATAAGTTTAAAAAAATCGATATTTGCAACAATAAAAACTTAAATAAAATATTTAAAAAAGAAAAATTTGACTTTGTATTTCATTTTGCGGCTCAAGCAGGTGTTCGATATTCAATTAAAAATCCTAGAAAATATATAGATAGTAATTACTTAGGTTTCTTTAATATTCTAGAAAATTCAAATTTTTACAAAGTAAAGAGGTTATTTTATGCTTCTTCTTCATCAATTTATGGTGAAAATTCAAAATTTCCACTTAAAGAAAAGTATCTTACTTACCCAAAAAATATTTACGGTTTATCAAAAAAAAGCAACGAGGAATTAAGTGAATTTTATAACAGATATTATGGTTTAAGATCAATCGGGTTAAGATTTTTTACTGTTTATGGTGAGTGGGGAAGGCCTGACATGATGATGATCAAATATATTTCAGCTTTTTTTAATAAAAAAAAGTTTATTCTTCATAATTTTGGGAATCATGTAAGAGATTTTACTTATGTAGGAGATGTTGTAAAAATTTTATTTTTATTACTTAAAAATAATAACAAAATCAAAAATTTTGAAATTTTAAATGTTTGCTCTAATAACCCAATACCTCTTAGTAAAATAATAAAAACTATGAAAGAAAACGATATAGTTCCAAAAATTAAAAAAACATCATTACAGATGGCGGACATCATCAAAACTCATGGGGATAACAAAAAAATTTTAAGAATTACCAACTTTAGAAAATTTAGTTCGATCCAAGACTCAATTAAAAAAACAATTATTTGGTACAAAGAATATTTTTTTCAAAAATAATTACATTTATAAATGCGAATAAGTTATCTATTTAATTCTGCTGTGCCATCTCATAATGCTGGAAGTATTCAAGTTGTCAAAACATGCGAAGGATTAGTTGGCAACAATAAAGAAGTTTTTCTTATTACCCCTGATTCAGGATTAAATATTAGTATGAAAAACTTCTATGATTTAAAGTTTATCCCTAAAAGAATTAAATTAAAATATTTTACGGAGTATCCTAAAGGACTTAAATATTATTTATTTTCAATTTTTTCTGTGATTAAAGCAATTTTATTGAAAACTGATTTATTTGTTACTAGAAACCTCTTTACTTTAATTGTTTTAAATTTATTTAACAAAAAGACAATAATTGAAATTCACCATGATTTATCAAATGAAGGAAGGTTAGTTCGATTTTTTTACAAAAACTTTGATATATTAAATTCAAAAAATATATTGCGAATAGTTGCTATTACTAATTCTGTAAAAAAATTTTTGATAAAGGAACTTAAAGTTAATAAAAAAAAAATAAAGATAATACCAAGTGCTTCGTCTCTTAATTTTAGATTTAAAGCTTTAAAGAGAAAAAAAAAATATAGAATAGGATACTTTGGAAGTTTAGAAAAGAGCAAAGGTTCAGAATTTGTTATAGAATTGGCAAAAATTGATAAAATCAATGAATATTACATTTACGGAGGAAAAAAAAATGATATTCAAGAAATGAAAAAAGAAAATAATTACAAGAATTTATTTTTAAGAGAATTCATTTCATACAAAAAACTAAAAAAACATTTAGACAAAATGGATATTTTAGTTATGCCATCAAACAAAAGAGAACTTAAATCTCTTGGTGGAGTTGGTAATATTGCAAAATATACTTCGCCATTGAAATTATTTGATTATTTAGCCTCTGGAAAATTTATTATTGTTAGTGATTTAAAAGTGTTTAATGAAATAATTAAAAATGATAAACATTGTATTGTTATGAAACTTGATCATTTAAAATGGTTAAAAGTTCTTCAAAATACTAAAAATAATCTAAAAAAAATCAATATTTTAAAAAAAAATGCTTTGTCACTATCAAAAAAATATACTTATAAAAAAAGAGCTGAATCATTGCTTAATGGATTAATTTAATAAATGAAAAAAACAATTTATTATTGGTCACCATGTTTAACACAAATAGCTACTGTAAAAGCAACTTTAAATTCTGCTATATCACTTTCAAAATATTCTAATGATTACGATGTCAGAATTATAAATGTTTGCGGAGAATGGAATAAATATAGAAATCAACTATTAGAAAATAATATATCCATAGAAAATTTGAGTTTTAATTACTATAATTTTCTGCCAAAAAATGGTTTTATAAATTATAGAATTTCTATTTTAATAATATTTTTAGTTTCATTAATTCCACTTATTTTTTTAATAAAGAATAAACGTCCTGATTATTTTATGATACATATGATAACTTCATTACCACTAATTTTACTTAATTTTTTTAACTCAAAGACTAAGGTGATTCTAAGAATATCTGGTTCTCCAAAACTAAGCTTTCTTAGGAAAAAACTATGGATGTTTTCAGGAAAAAAAATATTTATTGTTACGTGTCCAACAGATGACCTAAAAAAAAATTTAATAGAAAATGAAATATTTGAAAAAACAAAGTTGGTCAAATTATATGATCCAGTAATTAATATTAAAGAATTTATAAAAAAAAAAGGTATAGATAAATCAATAGAAAAAGAAAATAAAACTTATTTTGTTGCTGCCGGTCGTCTTACTAAACAGAAAAATTTTATATATCTAATCAAAGAATTTAAGAAATTTTGCAGTATTTACCCAGACGAGAAACTATTGATATTTGGAGAAGGTGAATTAAGAAATAGATTAAATAATGAAATTAAAAAAAGTAGTCTATCTGAAAATGTGAAGCTACCTGGCTATACAGATAATATTTACAAGCATATGTTAAATTCTAAAGCTTTTATACTTTCTTCTTTATGGGAGGATCCAGGATTTGTAATAATTGAGTCCGCTCTATGTAACTCCATGATTATTTCTAGCAATTGTAAAAATGGGCCGAGTGAATTTTTATTAAGTGGTAATGCTGGTTTGCTTTTTGAGAATAACGTAAATGATGAATTATTTGAAAAATTAAAAGATTTCAAAAAACTTGAAAAAAAAGAAATTTTTAAAAAAAAAGTTTTAGCAAAAAAAAATTCTAAAAAATTTACAATGTTTAGGCACTTTTTAGGTTTAAAAAAAATTATTGAACAAATTTAGAATTTTTCAATAATATTCTGATATTTTTTTAAATTATTTTCTAAATCAAATCTTTGTAAATTTTTTTTTGCAAAAATTAATTTTCTTTTTAGTTTTTTTTTATTTTTGTAATAATTAATAATATTTTTTGCCATCTTTTTGTAGTTTTTTGTTGGTACTAATAAGCCTCCTTTACCATTGAGCAAAATTTCTGAGGGACCAGTGGAACAATTGGTAGAAATTACAAATTTATTGAGTGTTAGCGCCTCTAGTAAAACATTAGGCAATCCCTCAAATATAGATGATAAGATAAATAAATCTGACCTCAACAAATAAGGGAAAGGGTTATCTATATTATTTAAAATCTTAACGTTATTACTCAAATTATTTTCTTTTATGTATCTATATAATTCCTCTCGTTTATTTCCATTACCAATAATTAATAATTTTATATTAATTCTGTCTCTTATTAATTTTATTGCATTCAAGAGTGTAAAATGATCTTTTTGATCTTCAAGTCTTCCAATATTAATCAAATTTAAGTAATTTTTTTCAAAAAAACTAAATTTAATCTTTTTTTTTGATAATTTAATAATTTCTTTCTTATTTAAAGGATTGTAAATCGTTATAGCATTTACATTAAATTCTTTTTTAATAATTTTCTTAAAATCTTTACTATTTACTATTACTTTTTTTGCAGCTTTTAAGCCAATTTTATACAAAGTTTTTTTGATAAAATTTTTTGACCAACCCTCTGGTGAGGAGTTTGATCTAATAATTAAATTGAAACCAAATAGTTTAGACAGAAGGCCGCAATAAATGTTTGCTTGAAAACTTACAACCAAAGAATTTTTATATTTATATATTTCTTTAATTAATAAAAAAATTCCAAGAAAAAATTTTAATCTTCTGCTCAATTTGTTCCAAATGTTTAGATTTAAACTTACAAATTTGATATTTTTATCGAGACGATTTTTGATATTTTTCGATACACTGATAACAGTAATATCTTTTTTATTTTTAGCTAAAAAATTTGAAATTAGGAAAAAATTTTTTTCTACACCACCCAAATCTACACATGGCATAAACAGTATAATTTTACTTTTCATTTTTTTAATAATGATGATATTTATAGCATTATAAAATCTAAAAAATAGGGCGCAAATTATAATTTATGTTAATTACTGATAACAAAATCTTTTTCATTTTATTCTCTGTACTGCCTTTAACAATAGTTGTAGGCCCATCTGTGTCTTTAACGAATATGTTATTGATTATTATAGCGTACTTCCTTGTCTTTATTAAAAGTAGGCATTATGAATTTTTATACAAAGATAAAACTGTAAGATTATTATTCCTTATTTATATATATTTAATAATAAATTCTTTCATATCTATAGATTACGAGATAGGATTAATTAGAAATCTTGGTTTCATTAGATTAATATTTTTTTTTGTAGCATTAAATTATTTTTTCTTTGTTTCCCAAAAAAATTTTAAAATATTTAATATTTGGGTAATTTTTTTTATTATTTTTGTTTTTGATGTTTATTTTGAAAGATTTTCAGGAGCTAATGTTTTTGGTTGGGGTAAATTAGATGAGCCTCACGGAACAAGGGTAGTTAGTTTTTTTAAGGATGAGCCAATAGTTGGTGCTTTTTTAAACGGCTTTATTTTTTTAATTTTAGGGTATTTACTTATGATTTTTAAAGATAAAAAAAAATTACATTTACCTTTATTATTATTATTTTTTTGTTTTTTATTTGCAATTTTATTAACTGGAGAGAGATCAAATTCAATAAAAGCAATTTTTGGTATAATTTTATTTTTATCGATTATAGATATTGTAAAATTAAGAATAAAAATTTTAGTTTTTTTCATTTTAACTGGATCAATAATTTTAATTATTTCAAATTCTAATTATTTGAAAAATAGATATTTTGGCCAACTTTACAAAGAGGCATTTATTGAGGAAGATTCTAAATTTTTTCAGGAAAATAATTATATAAGATTATATAAATCAGGTTATGAAGTTTTTAAAAACTCACCCCTATTTGGAGTTGGTAATAAAAATTATCGAGTAGAAACTTGTAGTGATAAAGCATTAAACTTTGATTATTACTGTATGACACACCCTCATCAAATTTATCTTGAATTTTTATCTGAGCATGGATTAATTGGAGCAACTATTTTAATATTAATATTTTTTATTTTAATTTTTCAAAATCTTAAGGTTATTATTTTATCTCAAAATTATATACAAATAGGTGCATTCCTTTATTTGTTGTCAACGTTTTTACCACTAATACCCAGTGGCTCGTTTTTTACAGATTTTAATATAACTTTATTTTTTATAAATTTTTCTTTAATGTATGGTGTGTGTAAAAATACTAATATTTTTGCCAAAAAAATAAAATAAATTAAAAAGTTTTATGGGCCGTTAGCTCAATAGTAGAGTACTGCATTGACATTGCAGGGGTAGTTGGAGCGTAACCAACACGGCCCACCAAAATATTAAAATTGAAATTTTTTTTTTTTTAATATAAAGAAAACAAATTACGGGCCTGTAGCTCAGTTGGTTAGAGCAGTACACTCATAATGTATTGGTCCCAGGTTCGAGTCCTGGCGGGCCCACCAGTTTTTATTTACTATTAAAATCCTTTAAACTTGTAAATAAAGCTTTAATGTCTCCACCATTATTCGTAATTATAGAATTAAACTCTTCTCTTTGAGTTCTTGCTAAACTTAATCCTTCTATTATTAAATCTCTAATCAATGGTTTTGTTGGGTCTTTAGTATAAACTCTCCAGTCTATTGATACCTCAGGTCTATCGGATGTTGCCAACAGTTTGCTTTTCACAATAGTATATTTATCGTTTTTTATATCTTCAGAAATTACAACAATTTTCGCTTCTTTATATTCCACTAATCTTGATGAGAAACTTTTAAGAAAATATTCTCTAAAAATTTTCTTAAATTCGTCTTTTTGGCCATCATTTAAAA
>Ga0163109_10000676_pt1 | contig 27088 bp, 20 predicted proteins | sample CRUFie1St13metaG_FD_108704 | JGI IMG/M metagenome (GOLD analysis project Ga0163109, IMG submission 108704) | Marine microbial communities from the Costa Rica Dome - CRUD Field 142mm St13 metaG | ecosystem: Environmental > Aquatic > Marine > Oceanic > Photic zone | place: Costa Rica: the Eastern...
CCGCCGACGACTCAGAGATCGACATGACCTGCGACAGCGAGAAGCCGGTGATCATGTTGGTCGCCGGGCGCACCTTGGACGCCGAGCGCATGCGCGACTACGCCATTGCGTTGGGTAGCTCCGGCCTCTACCCCAACGCCCAGGGCTATTACCTGAATATTCCGCGACCGGTGCGGGTGCTCGAAGGCGAGCCCGACGCGAATGACGTGGCACTGATGGTGCGCTTCCCATCGGAGTGCTCTGCAGTGAACTTCTGGTACGACGATTTCTACCAGACCGAAATCAAACCCATGCGCCTGAACCCCTCCGCCGGGGACTACGTGGTCACGCTCTATAACGAGGCCGACCTGCCGCCCTACATGGCAGGTAAGGTGGGAGACGGTGGCTACCTCACTGAGTGAGCATTGCGGCTACTGCCAATCGGGCGGTAGCACCTCCCACTCGGGGGCCTCGAACTCGCCAATAAAGCGAATGTCCACAAAAGGTGCTTGGGACTCGATGATCTCCTGCACTGCCCCCGGGAGTGACGCCGGCGAGGCATCCCGCGCGGCCTTGCTCTCCCAAGTAGCGATTGCCAATGCGGTGCACTCATCCCCAATCTTGCGGTGCAAGCGCGTGCCCTGCGCACCCGGAGCCTGCTGAATCATCTTGCTCGCCCGCACCCAAGCCTCGGCGTACTGCTCAATGGTGTAGCCGGGCTTGGCGGTGACTTCAAAGAGGTAGTGCATGCTGGGCTCCCCCTATCGGCTATTGGCGCAAAACAATCAGTAACCGCGGCCTACCCGGACCGCATCGGTCAGGGGCTCCCCGGCGATATAAAGTTTGAGATTGCGCTCAAACACCTCGGCGACAGCTTCATCAGGCGTGGGGCCCGCGGTATGCGAGGTAATGTGCACTCCGGGCGTTGACCAGAGCGGGTCATCCGGGGGCAAAGGCTCTTCCCGAAAAACATCGAGCACCGCCGCTCTCAGGTGGCCAGCATTGAGTGACGCGATCAGGTCTGCTTCTAACACGGCATTGCCTCTGCCGACATTGATCACAATCGCCCCCGGGTTGAGCCGCGTGAGCACTTCGCAGTCAACCAGATTATCCGTCTGCGACGTCTGTGGCAGCACGCTGACCAAGTAATCAAGCCCTTCCGAGAAGGCCAGACGATCTGCACTGGGGTAGCAGGCGGCAAAACCATCCACAGCGCGGCCATCGGAGTTGAGTCCAATCACCTTTAGTCCAAAGACCTTCGCCGCGACGGCAATGGCAGTGCCGATGCCGCCGGTACCCATAATGCCCATCCGTTTGCCTGTGATGCGGGGCTCGAGCGAAGGCGTCCAATGAGTATGTGACGCGCGGCTAATCACGTTGCGCTCTATCGCCAGCAGCCACCCCATCGCGTACTCGGTCATGGCGGGGCCAAATACGCCTCCGAGCGGCGTAATCTCAAGGCTCCCACTGGCGAAGTGAGCAATAGCATCGATGCCCGCCCAGGTACTCTGCACCCAACGGAGTTGGGGGCAGCGCGGAATGATAGTAGCCAGATCTGGTGGGGCACCCACCACGACTTCCACCGCCGAGGTCTCTATCTCGGCATCTGGCGCGACGACCACTGTGCGACGGTGCGGTGATGCCAGCGACATCACGGGGTCAGTCCACAGCGCCGGGTCGCCAGCCACGATCAGTAGTTGGGGTGCATCGCTCATGGCGCAGATTTGAGCACAGCCCTCGTCCGCAAGAAAGCGGTCGTGACAACTCAGGCTCATTGTAAAAACTGAAATAAAAAAACCCGCCGAGGCGGATTTGATCGATTTCTCGCACCGGGTGTTTGAAGAGCAGAAAACTTCAACCTTCAGTGCAAACTTTGACCGCGAAACGCATCCTCCCGCCCCATGACGGGAGAGGCGTCACAAGGTGAGCCGTCGGTAACCCAGCCAGCCCAACAGACCCGTGTAGTCCGTTCATCCCAATCATTAGCAGTGTTAGAAAACTACCGCAGACGAGAGTACGCCCCCTCCAAAAAAACAGCGGGAGGGTGGGTGCGTGAATCAGGTCAGTCGCCGCGTATCGCGCTCTGCGACCACTAAATCACCGGCACTCGCTTCATAGCTGGGCTTTACCACCGAGGATACAAACCTCCACTGGGCAGTGGCTGCCTCGGCGGTGAGCGTCACCTGTGTCCAACCCCGCTGGGAGGTGTCACAGGCCACCAGTTCGGGGCTGGCGCCTTTAAGGAGCGTCTGCATCTGCTGGGGGGGTAACGGCACGTAGCTCTCAAGCCCGGGACTCGAAACCCCCGGCGTGCCCCACTCCACTCCCACGGCCTCGCCCTGCGCGTTGGTCAGGTTAAACGCCCAGCCATTGTGGGTATCGCCGGCCAAAGAGATCGGGTTGGTGGCGTGTGTACTGAGCATGGCAAACAACCGTTCCCGGGCGGCGGGGTAGCCGTCCCAGGCGTCGAGGTTGGAAGGCAGGCCATACGGCGCCAGCTGCTGGGCCTGTTCGAATCGCGGTCGGGCGAACTCCGAAAGCTCCAACTTGGCGACCTCCTCGGGTGGGATGACCGGGATATTGAGCTTGCCCATGAGCACCTGCTGGCCCATTATCTGCCAGGTGGCACCGCGGGCTTTGCTGCTTCGCAGTGCGTTCTGTAGCCACGCTTCCTGTTCTTTGCCCAGCATTTGCCGCTCTGGGTTGTAGAGATCATTTTTAAGAAACGCCTCTACGCTGCCGGCTCGCTCGATGCCTTTGCCGTAGTCGAGCTGTTCGTCGCGTCCTATCAGGCGCGTGTCGAGCATGATGAGGTCGGCGAGATCACCGATCTGAAACGCGCGATAAATCACTCCCTGATCGCCCTCAGGCCCGCTGCGGATAGGCATCCACTCGTGGTAGGCCTGCCGTGCCGCGTAAATGCGCTGAAAGAAATCGCCCTCGCCTTCGTTATGGTTCTCCGCCCCTGTCTGCCAGGTGTTGTTGGCCAGCTCGTGGTCATCCCACACCGTGATCCATGGGTGAGCGGCGTGGGCGGCGAGGAGGTCCGGGTCGGTGCGGTACAGACCGTGGCGCATGCGGTAGTCCTCGAGCACCAAAATTTCGTGTTCGGGTTCGACCGTGCGGCCAAACTGGTTTTCTGCAATGGGGTTTGAGTAACGGCCCAGATGGTACTCGTACAGGTAGTCGCCGAGGTGCAGCACCACATCAAGTTCAGATTCGGCGATGTCACGGTACGCATGAAAGAACCCCTGCGGGTAATTCGAGCACGACGCCACCGCCATCTTGAACTCGCTCACCGCGCCCACGGGCAAGGTGCGGGTGCAGCCGATAGGTGAGGTTATGCCGTGGGCCATAAAACGGTAGCAGTAACTGGTCCCCGGGGAGAGGCCCGCAGCGTCGACTTTCACGGTGTAGTCGCGCTCGGCCCGGGCGACCGCTTCACCGCTAGCGATGATCGTCTCGAACGTCTCGTCAGTGGCTACCTGCCAGGTGCAGGGTACTGCCTCTGCATTACCGCTACCCCGCAGTACGCGCGTCCACAGGATCACGCGATCATCAAGCGGATCGCCGCTGGCGATGCCGTGGGTAAAGTGCGCGGCGGCAGGTTTGTCGATGGCAAAGCCACGCAATGAGAGCGCGCCCAAGGAGGCACCGGTGGCTTGGAGTAAAGAACGGCGACGGAGGGGTGTGGGCATGCGGCTTCTCTTCTCTTTGAGTGAGCGGCTATTTAGGGTCTAAACAGCGCTGGGTAGCAACCAACGATCGCAATCTGCAATCGCTATCGGTGACAACAGAGTCGGGATCGTAACGGCCGTGAGCAGGAGCACGCTGAGAAGGGACCCTGCGATATGGCTAGATTTTGGGAAGACAACTCCATTTGAATCGGGTCGTTAGCAGGCGGCCGGTGATTTTACCGCGCCAACGGCTGGGGATTTTGGCTGGAGGCGGTATCCTAACAACCTCCGCAAGCAATGCGACGTAACAAACCCGAACGGCACATTGCGTTTCAACCTCCTACGGGTGGCACCGATTGGCAGATTTGAATCTTCACAGCGACCTCCACAGCCCCTGGCGCTTTAGCACGGCGCCATGCATGGACTGGACCGACCGGCACTGCCGGCGCTTTTGGCGCGCGCTTACAAGCCACGCCCGGGTCTATACCGAGATGGTCACCACCGGCGCGTTATTGCATGGCGATGTCGAGCGCCATTTGCGCTTTAACGAGGAGGAACACCCCGCAGCGCTGCAACTGGGCGGTGCCGTGCCGGCTGACCTAGCAACTTGCGCGGCACTCGGTGAGACGTGGGGTTACGACGAGATCAACCTGAACTGCGGCTGCCCTAGCGATCGCGTGCAAAACGGTCGCTTTGGTGCCTGCCTGATGGCCGAGCCTGCGTTAGTGCGTGACTGCATCGCTGCCATGTGTGAGGTCTGTGACATACCGGTAACCGTGAAGCACCGCATCGGTATTGATCATCAGGAGTGCTACTCGGAACTCGTCGACTTTGTGGGTACGGTAGCCTCAGGCGGCGCCAAAGTATTCATTGTGCATGCACGCAAGGCCTGGCTGCAGGGTCTCTCGCCCAAAGATAACCGCGAGATCCCGCCGCTGAATTACGACTGGGTGTATCACCTCAAGCGCGACTTCCCCGAGCTCACCATTGTGATCAACGGCGGTATCGAAACGCTGGATGCCTGCGAGGCGCACCTCGAGCATGTCGATGGCGTGATGCTCGGTCGAGCGCCCTATCAGAATCCGTGGTTGTTGAGTGAGGTCGATACGCGGCTGTTTGGCGCCAGCGAAGCAGTGAGTCCGGATCGTGAGTCGGCGATTCAGGTCATGCTTCCCTACATCGAGCAGCAACTAGCGGATGGCGCGCGCCTGCATCACGTCACTCGCCACATGCTGGGGCTTTATCAAGGGCAGTACGGTGGGCGGCAGTACCGGCGACACCTGAGCGAGCATGCGCACAAGGCTGAGTCAGATATGAAAATTCTGCTTGAGGCGATGGCCTTTGCGCAGACCCCGCCCGAGCACGCGGCCGCCGCTGGCTGAAAGCTGTTTCAGTTTTGTTGGGGTTTTCTTCGGTGAGTCGGCACTTGCCGCCCTAAAACGTTGTTTACGTGATTTACTATCTCTGCTTCCAAATATTTCCCACGACGTGGGGTCGAGGCAGTGATGTCGAACGAAGTGGAACTGAAAGAAGTAATAGAGCTGTTGCACGAGCTCAAGCTGGAGTTGGTGGCAGAGATGGACTATGCATCACTCGAGTTGCAGGTCGAGGCTATTATCGACAAGGTCTATGCGCTAACCGAATCACCTGAATAGGCAGGCTCGCTCAGGAGCCCGGCTGAGTTATGGCCGCTCGAGGGTACTGACCAAGTCCTTGAACGCATCGGCGTTCTCATCACTCATCGCCATCAGTGTGCGGTGGGCTTCCAAGACCTGTTTTTTTACCTCACCCTCTTCGCAGGGAACCGCGGGGATTTCCGTGATCGTCGAGTCAGTGTTGCAGCACTCGTTACGTCGCTCAAAGAGCTGATCGAAGCCCATAGTGTCCAGCAAGCGATCGATGCTCGGGTTAGTGCTGAAAATAGCGGGCCTAAAATCGAATCGCTCTTTGGTCTGAATCGCCAGCTGGGCGAGCATGCCGAGGGTGGTGCTATCCAGCCCGTCGGCCTCGGTCACATCCACCCACACGCTCATAAAGCCGGGCTCAGCGAACATCGACTGAAAGTACTGATCTAGTGCTGTGCACATGGTCAGGCGCACGTCGCCCTCGAGCTTCAGCACGTGGGCGCCCTCGTTGGAGGCTGCGCAAATTCGGCAGTCGCTCAACCCACACCCCGGCTCACAAAAAGCCCCGCAATGTCGTCGGCCAAATCATCCGACGTCACTTCGCCCAAATCTAGCCGGCGAATCAGGTCGCCGGGTTTTTCCAGCGTGCCGCCCAAGCGTGCAAGCAATGTTTTTTCGCGCTCAATCAGGTCGACTTCCTCAATGGTTTCCAGGACGCCATCGGACATCAGCACCAGCATAAAGGTCTCGGGCAGAGCAATCTCCTCGAGTCCGTAGTTCGCCTCGGGAGTCAGTCCAACCGGCATCCCCTCGCCGGGCAGGTACTCAATGTGATCCGGCGTCATGAGTGCAGGTTTGGGCAGGTGACCGGCCACTGAGTACTGGAGCGTGTTCGTCTCATAGTCGAGGCAGCCCACCACCATGGTGGCGTACTTGTTCACGTGGAGTTCAAGTAGTTCGCGGTTCGCGAGCGCCAGCATCTCGACAGGGTTGATCACTGTCTTATCGTCGCGGCGCAGGTAGTCAGAGCGCTTGCGGGCAAACAGATTTTTCAGGAGCACCGTCGCAAAGGCTGAGGAGCTACCGTGGCCCGACACATCCGCCAAGAAGAACACCACCTTGCTCTCACCCACCTCAAAGTAATCGGTGAAATCACCGCTCAAGTAGAGCGAGGGCAGGATCCGGTGGCTGAACCAATAATCCCCTGCCTTGAGCGAATGCGCGGGGAACATCGCTTTCTGCACCTGACGCCCCGCCGCCTGATCCTGCTCCAAAATCCGCAGAGAGTGGCTGAGTTCGGTGTTGGCCCGTTCCAGGCTCTCGTTGGACTCAACGAGGTCGCGCTGCAGCTGCCTATGATGCACGCTGCGCTCAATCGCGCGCCTGACCAGACCGGGTTTCTCCGCGGGGTTCACAAAAAAGCTGGCCGCGCCCAACCCGAGCGCGGTAGTCATGCTGTCCATGTCACGGTGATCACTCACCGCCAGCACCGGCACCTGTACATCGAAATTCCGCATCACGCGCCGCACGGAGGCCCAGGACACATTGAGTAACTCGACGTGGCAGATCACGCAGTCCCAGGGGCTATCCGGGCCAAGCACGGCCTCGATATCGGGCGCTTCGGGGGTGATTTCGTAGCTGTGGTGCGGGTCATCCAATGCAGCAACCAGTGCAGACGCGCGGTCCGCCTGATCATCGACTACCAACACCGAACCCGCCTGAGTCATGTCAGCAGCGCTGGATCCACCGCTGGCCACGCATCAGAATTCTTCCTCGTCCCAGTCGCTGTCGAACTCGGAGAAGTCGTCTTTGACCTGACCACCGGCTTCCAGCACTGCGCGGCTTTGCAGATACACGTCGCGGAAGAACACATAGCGATCACCGGTCATGATCTCCTCGGCGTCGAGCAGTCCAGCGCGGATATCCAAGACATTAAACATCCGCAAACCCCAGTACGCCTGATCATTCATCATCTGCCCAGTGGGCGACATGTAGGCATCAATACTCGCGCCAACGGCAGCCCGAACCGTACTCGGCCCGATGACCGGCAGAACCACAAAATTGCCGCGGGGCACGCCCCAGATCGACAGCGTGTGACCAAAATCAGTCTCATAGCGCGGAATACCGGCCATAGACGCGACATCGAACAAACCGAGAAGGCCAATGGTCGAATTCGCTACGACGCGGAAGGTGTTGTTCACCGCCTGCTCGATCCGGCCCTGCAACAATGCATTTAGCGCGCCGTTGAAGTCATAGAAGTTGCTGAAGAAGTTGTTCACGCCAATGCGGCCGAACTCGGGCATGATGGCGTCGTAACCCTTGGCCACGGGTCGGATGATCCAACGGTCCGTGTCGCCGTTAAAATCGAACATCCACCGGTTGTAGCCTTCCCAGGGGTCGCTCTCTTCCTGAGTTTGGGCCTCGACGACAGGCACCACGAGCGCCAGCGCGATGACCAAAACATGCGCGATGCGCTTCGCGAAAGACGCAAAGTCGTGTGGGAAGCGAATTGTGGCGTACCGCATCATACTGAGCTCTCTCGGCTCCTTGCCTCGCTGACGCTGTTCACTGCGACAACACGGCTGTCTCCTTAACTGTAACGCTATTGATCGCTGGGGTCACCAGCCCGGTCGAGACCCTAAAAGACTCAGCGTGGGTTGTGCTCGATCCACTGCTGCACTTTCCGCCACTGCTGTTCAAGGCGCTTACTGGAAACCGGCAGGCGTGTTTTCATTTGCTGCGCAAACAATGACACCCGAAACTCCTCAAGCATCCAGCGGTACTGGTCTGCCTCAGTGCAAACCCTGAGAAGCCCCGGATAGCCCTCCGCCGCGGCCAGCAGCTTAGTCTGCCAGGGGCTCAGCATCTCCAACGCTTTCTGATCTTTTAAAAACTGTCCGTTCAAGCGGCTAATGCGGTGCTCTGCCGCCTTGGCATAGCGCGGGTACTCCCGCAGCCACTCGCTGCCCGCATAGCGCAGCGTCTCGGGCGAGAGCAGCGCTCGCATATTGGCCCAACAGTCCTGCTGACTCTCCTGATAGTCGGTGCCCAACTTGGCCGCGGCAGTGCGGGCCATACTCCAAGCTTTGAGCGCCACCGCCAGCTGCTCGGCCAGTGTGATCGCCTCTGCGTGCCAGTCACCGCGCAAAGCGCCAAACCACGCCTTAAACGCCGCATCGGAACGGGGAGCCTCGATGGATCGCAACGACTGATAAGCCGCCGCTGCGATCACACTCTCAACAAGTTCCCTGCGATCGATTTCCACCGCGGCAAATGCCAGCATCAGCTCATTGCCCAACAGTAGCGATTTACGCAGCGATTTCACCACTTGGCTGGCCTGCTTGATCGCCAACGCAACCAAACCATCTGCGTGAGCCATTACCGCCTCACCCGGATAATCCAGAAGCCTGACGGCAACGCCGTCTTGTTCTGCGACCAGCGCCGGATGGGCGACCACCTCGAGCCCGGCGGCTTTGGACTTCCAGACCGCCGGCAGATCACCAAAATCCCAACGCTCAACATTTTTTCGCTCGGGCGAGTCAGCCTGAGGGGCGGCCACGGCGGGCTCGCCGCTGCGGAACTCTGCGACCAAAGCGGCCATGTCCCTGCCCTGCCCCAGGAGTTTGCTCTCGGCATCCACCACACGAATATTCATGCGGTAAAAGTCCTCGAGCTGAGCCGGCTGCCAGTCTGAGGGTCCGACCTGCACACCGCGCTGTCGCTTCAGCACGCTGCTAAGAGCCGCACACAGATCGCTGTCCTCTGCAGAAAGTTCTGCGAGTGCGGCGTCGACCACATCTGGAGCAGGCACCAACTGTTTGCGCAGCGCTTTGGGCAAACCCTTGATAAGCGCGATGCATTTGTCACGCAGTAATCCCGGCACCAACCATTCGAACAGATAGCGCGGCGCGCGGTTGAGTAGCGGCAGGGGAATCGTGATCGACACGCCATCGTTCTGGCGCCCGGGTTCGAACTGGTAGCGCAGCTGATAGTCAACGCCCTGCCAATGCAGGGTGGGCGGGAACTGCGCCTCAACCTCCGCACCCGGGTCGCGCACCAGAATCTGCTCGCGCTTGAGCAGCAGCATCTCGCCCCGGGCACGATCTGCCTTCAGCCATTTGATGAGCGAAGTGATGCCTACACAGTCCTCACCCAGGCGCTCGTCGTAAAACTGCACCAGCGCCTCTTCTTCAATCAACAAATCCCGGCGACGAGTGCGTGATTCGAGCTCCTCTACCGAGCGCATCAGCGCCAGGTTCTCTTTGAGGAACCGCGGCGGCTTCATCACGTTGCCGGTCACCAGGGCGTCGCGGATAAAGATCTGTCGAGACGATTTGGTGTCAATGTCACCAAAGTGCACTCGGCGGCCATCGCTAATGGTGAGCCCGTAGAGCGTGACGCGCTCTTTGGCCATCACCCGGCCGCTGCGGCGCTGCCAGGCGGGCTCATAATGGCTGCGCTTTAATACGCGTGGATTCACGCGCAATAGCCAGTCAGGGTCAATGGCGCCGCACTGGCGCGCATACACCTGCGTGGTCTCTACAATCTCGCCGGCCACCAACCAAGGAGGTGGTTTTTTGTACTGACCCGAGCCGGGGAACACCACAATCTTGCGATTACGCGTGGCATTGAACTGTTTGCCCTCATCGCGCTGAGCGACGTTACCCAGAAGCCCCGTCAAGAGCGCCTGATGGATGGACTCATAGGCCTCCTCCTCGGGGAGTTGCGGCGGCACCCGAAAGCCCAGCTGCCGACAGGCGATGACCAGCTGCCCATGGATCTCGCGCCACTCGCGCATGCGCATGTAAGCCAGGTACTCGCGCTGGCAGAGCTTGCGCAGCTGGTTCTGGCTCAGCGCCTGACGCTGCGCTTCGTAATAGCGCCACAGCGCGATCCATTCCAGAAAGTCCGAGCGCGGGTGCTGGAACCGGGCATGGGTCTGATCGGCCTGCGCCTGCTTGTCGGTCGGTCGTTCACGGGGGTCCTGTATCGACATGGCGCTAACAATCACCAGTGCCTCGGCAAGGCACCCACGCTCGTTGGCGGCGAGCAACATGCGCCCCAAACGCGGATCGATCGGCAAGCGCGCAAGCCTTTGACCCAGTGCCGTCAGCTTGCCCCGCGCCGATACCGCACCCAGCTCCTCTAAAAGCCGGTACCCGTCCCGTACCACTTTGGGATCGGGCGGGTCAATAAACGGAAAACGATCCACCTCACCCAATCCCAGTTCGAGCATGCGCAGCACCACCGCCGCAAGGTTGGTGCGACGGATCTCCGGGTCGGTAAACTCGGGGCGGCCGCGAAAGTCGGGCTCGCTGTAGAGACGAAAGCAGACGCCGTCTGACAATCGACCACAGCGACCTGTGCGCTGGTTGGCACTGGCCTGGGAGATCGGTTCAATCGGCAAGCGCTGCAAACGACTGCGCGCGCTGTAGCGGCTGATCCGCGCCTCGCCCGGGTCAATCACGTAGCGAATGCCCGGCACGGTCAACGAGGTTTCGGCCACATTGGTCGCCAGTACCACGCGCATACCCGAGCCACCGCTTTGGAACACCCGATTCTGCTCGGCCTGACTCAAGCGCGCATAGAGCGGCAACACCCGCAATCGATCGTTGTAGCGGAGTGCCTTGGCGAGCTCGCGGATATCTCGCTCGCCGGGCAAAAACACCAAGGCATCACCCCGTGGGCCGAATCGGCCCTCCTCGATTTCAGCGAGCAATTCGGCGATCTGCTGGCGCACGCCCTCGTCCCTATCCTCAGTATCACCGACGTACTGCACATCGACCGGATAAGTGCGGCCGCTGACTTCGATCACCGGCGCGTCATCAAAGTGCTCTGAAAAACGCGCCACATCTATCGTGGCAGAGGTGACGATTATTTTCAGGTCGGGCCGGCGCGGCAAGAGTTGCTTGAGATAACCCAATAGAAAATCAATATTGAGGCTGCGCTCGTGGGCCTCATCGATGATCAGCGTATCGTAAGCGCTTAGGTCCCGGTCGTGGGTCAGCTCGGCGAGCAGGATGCCATCCGTCATCAGCTTGATGGCAGTGGCATCTGAAACGGTGTCGTTGAACCGGATCTGATAGCCGACGAGGTCACCCAGCGACGTGTTGAGCTCTTCAGCAATCCGCTGGGCCACGGTGCGAGCGGCAATACGCCGGGGCTGGGTGTGGCCAATGCGCAACTGACGGCCGAGACCAAGATTCAGGCAGATCTTGGGGAGTTGGGTGGTTTTACCCGAGCCCGTTTCGCCAGCGAGGATGACCACCTGATGATCGCGAATCGCCGCCTCAATATCGGCGCGGTGCTCCGAGACCGGCAGCTGTTCGGGGAAATCGATCTTTGTCGGCACCTCGCGTTCGGTCACCGGCTGTGCAGTGCTCATACTTTAATGCCGGGGTCAGTCGAGGTCGCGCAGCTCGCGTCGCAGAATCTTACCCACCGCGGTCTTCGGTAACTCGTCTTTGAACACCACTGACTTCGGCACCTTGTAGCCGGTGAGCCCTTCGCGCATGAAATTGCGCACGTCGTCCTCGGAAAGGTCGGGGTTACTGCGCACCACATACATGCGAATCGCCTCCCCCGTGCTCTCACTGGGTATGCCAACTGCCGCGCACTCGACCACCTCGGGATGCGCCACCAGCACATCCTCGAGCTCGTTGGGGTACACGTTAAAGCCCGACACCACGATCATGTCCTTCTTGCGATCGACAATGCGCATATAGCCGTCGGGCTGCACCAGCGCGATGTCACCGGTGGCGAACCAGCCGTCGCTATCAATGACCTCCGCAGTGGCCTCGGGGCGCTGCCAGTAGCCGGCCATGACCTGCGGGCCGCGCACGCAGAGCTCCCCCGCCTCGTCGAGCCCAAGGGCGTTGCCGTCATCATCGCGAATCTGGATCTCGGTGCCGGGCACCGGCACACCAATGGTGCCAATTTGCACGCCATTGCCGGGGTTGGCTGAGACGGTCGGCGAGGTTTCGGTCAAACCATAACCTTCAGATACCCGGCAACTGGTCACCTCTGCCCAACGGTTGGCCGCATCGTGGGTCAGCGCCATACCGCCGGAGAGCGTCACCTGCAGGTTGGAGAAATCGAGGGCGCGGAACGCCTCACTATTACAGAGCGCCACGAACAATGTGTTCAACCCGCAGAAGAGCGCGGGCTTGTAGTCATCAAAAGCCTTGACCACCGAGGGCAAGTCACGCGGGTTCGGGACAAACGCGGTGTGGGCACCAATGCGCAGGGCATACATTGAGGCCGTGAACGCATAGATATGGTACACGGGCAACGGCTGCAGCATCGTGCTGCCCCGCCCTTCGATGTTATGGGTCTCGAAGAAGGCATCGCTTTGCAGCACATTGGCAATCAGGTTGCCATGGGTGAGCATTGCGCCCTTGGCCACGCCAGTGGTGCCACCGGTGTATTGCAGCATTGCCAGATCGTCGCGGTTCAGGATGACGGCGCGGTATGGCGTTTTCGCGCCGGCCTTGAGCACCGCATTCAGCGCGAGCGCGCCCGGTATCGAGAACGCCGGCACCATGCGCTTCACATGTTTGACGAGGAAATTTATGAGCGTGCGCTTCGGCTGAGGGTGAAGATCTGCGATCTCGGTGACAACGACGGTCCCGACTCCCGTTTTGGGCAGCACCGCCGCCGCGGTTTGCGCCACATTGGCCTGTACCACCATCACTTTGACATTGGCGTCATTGAGCTGGTGCTCAAGCTCCCGCTCGGTGTAGAGCGGGTTGGTATTCACCACCACCATGCCAGCGCGCAGTGCGCCAAGGCAGACCACCAGATACTGGATAAGGTTCGGCATCTGCACGGCCACGCGATCGCCTGGCTCAAGGCCCGCGCCATGCTGTAACCAGCCGGCAAACTGCGCCGAGAGTCGGTCGAGATCGGTGTAAGTCAGGGTATGCCCCATGCTGCTGCAGGCGGCTTCGCTCTGGTAGGTGGCGAAAGCCTCCTCGAAGAGCGCGACAATCGAGGGATAGGTGTCGGTATCGATGTGGCTGGGAATCTGCAGCGCATCAAGCTGGGCCGCGATCGCGCTCTGGACCGTTTCCGTCATGGGTTCGTCCCGGGTAACACAGGTAGTTTGGGTATGATGTGGATCGAGTGGTGCGGGGTCAACCTTCCACCCCGCTTTGTTAAAAACGCTGTTGCCGCTCCTGACCCTGATACCTGCGCCACGCGAAAAAGGACGCTCAGGGTTCGGGCACTATAGGAATTTCTGCTTGCTTAGGCGGTTGCTTAGCCGTATCCCTCTGAGAACGTCAGGTTTGCGTCTGCGTGCCTCTGCTCGTCAGCCCTCACCCTAAGGATCATGTCCGATAGCTTTGCATCAGCGGGCAGGTCGTAATAGTCGATGGCAAGACGCGGAGCTGGGCAGTTCTCTATCTCGCCCGCCTCTATCTGCGCCAGGTATGCGGTGTAACTATTGACTGCTTCCTCTTCGAAATAATGAATCATCCTGTGCGCCGTCTTTGGCGATACGATGTAGAGAACGAAGTAATAGGCCATGAAAACCAACTGAGCGACTAATATCAGCGCTCTCTCTAACCAGCTAGGCTGTGCGATGTCGATGAAGAACATCAGATGCATGCGCTCGTTCTCAGCCTCGGCTAGCAGCTCTCGTATCAGTGGGCCGTAACCTGTCTTGGCTTGCCGCAAGCTTTTCAGATGAACCCACATGCCAGCAACCATTCCCGGCACGCCAGCGACTGTCTCCAGCACAACAGCGCGATGGCCGTAGCGGCTAGCGAAAAATGCATCTGCGAAGAAGCGAAAGAACGCTGTCATGCTCCGTGCGAACCAATCACTCATGATCACCTCCTACCCCTTGAGCGCCTAACAGTAGCGGATTCGCCGTTGAAAGCCCGTTGGTCATCGGGGTCTGTAGACCGACACCACGCTGCAGCATGCAGGGCATCCACCCCACCCGCGCGGAGTCCAACCTGGCGCACAGTCAACAACGTGTCAGCGCGTGAATTTGATCTTTAGGAACGCTGCCGATCGAAGAAAACGCCAATGAGCCTAGGTCCTGACCTATTGAAAATACTGAGATCATCAACTGCCCAGCCTCATCACTTGCTGCGGGCTTAAACAGCTTGCGCCCTGGGGAGGCTGGCAGAAATCGTCATTGAAATAACAGCTTGCGGTCGGCGGCCCCGGCACCAGCGCGGGATCCTCGAGCACCACAAAAACATGAGCTGCTGACAACGCCGGCAAGACACCAATACCGGCATGAAGAAACCTGTTCCGCTGACAGGTCGGCTTTAAGCGGGCCCCCGTTCGCCGTCTAGTATCCGGTCAGCTCCAAATAACCCACACCCTGGTGGCTGCCATCCACTGCGACAGGCCCTTCCCAGTAGGGAAACGCTGTTGCAAGCCAGCTGTCGGGGCGATCCGTCGTCACCGAGATATCAATGCCGAGCTTGGGTACCCGGACGCGCCAATCGAGTGGTATTTCCTTAATACTGCTCTCGGGCTTGTCGCCTGTGGGGCTTGGAATCGGCAGGCGAGTTTTACTCTGCGGAGTCATTGTCACATCCCCAACCTCCAACACCGTAACCTCACCAGACCGACTCACCCAACTGCCGCTGATGTAGTGCTCCCCCGAATCATGGCGCAGCTGGTACACCATTAGTGCACTGCCGTCACTTAAGTGCAGCGACACCCAATCCCAGCCGGCCTGATTGTCTGCCAATGGTTGTGAGCTCCACTCGCGGTCTAACCAGCCTTGGCCAGTCACCTCTACGGGCTCATCATGAGTCCAGAGGGTGCCGGCGATTTCGATAAAAGGCTGACTGTAGTAATAACTCGCTTGGCCGAGGTCACTCTTTTGACTGAAGCCGCCCTTGCCCTGCAATACCCATTTGTCAGACGCCTCCAGCGTCAACTGAAAGCGATGGGTATTGGTGCTGGCTGTCAATACGCCTGGAAAAGGGGCCGGCGAATTTGATAGCCAAAGCCAATCATCCATCCACGCCTCAAACGTGTTTTTCTGCGTCACGGCAACTCCCGCTTGCCCTACGCCGCCCCGCGCAAATCGCTGCGCAAACTCAAAGCCAAACGGCGCAGAGATCGCTGTATGTGCCATCCAGGTTTGATTCGACTGCCAGCCACCCAGGTTTGGCGCCGGACTCATCGCCTGCCGAAATAACGTCCAGTGAATGCCGTAATCCTGACCGTCGTTACCTGTCAGATTCGCAGTGAGGTACCACCACTCAATTTTAAAACGTTCATGCGGGTAATGATCCTGCGGAAAAAGAAATGCCCGACCCGGTGCGACCTGAGCGAAGCCCTCTCCCGGTTGACGCAACAGTTGATAGGGATCTTGTGCTGGAGCAAGTTCGCTTGTGGCCCCGAAGATGAAGAAAAGCGAAAGGAACAGCGATCTGCGCAATTGAGTGTGGTTCAGCATCATTCACCCGCGAGGTTCTTGAGCGCTTTATTGACCTCTGCTTGCTGCCTCAGTGAGGCCAGAATAAATGCGGCCAACACCACTGCAGCAACTACAACAAACAAAAAGGCGATTGGTTCAGGAGCAACGATCACAGGCATGGTCCACCCAAACGAAATGACATTGATCTTATGGATGAGCAGCCAGGACAGCACGATACCTAACGGCAATGCGAGGGCCATCACCGCGACGGTCATCAACACAATAGGGAATCCCGACACCGTGAAAAAGCCGAACCAACTCATCCCCAAAGATCGCCACAAGGCGTACTCAGGCCGCCTCAACTGATACACAGCAAGCAGTGAAGAAAAGATGGCGACGGCTGCTACCAACAATGTCAAAGCATTCAGCGCGCGAGTGATAGCAAATGTACGATCAAAAATAGTGAGTGATAGCGCAAGCACATCACGCTGTGACACCCACTGTGTTGGCTCCAATCCGAGTTGCGACAACCCCAATTCAGCAGCTGTTCGCTGACTTTGCTCCACCCAAATGCCCCACCCCTGTGGTTTGGCGTTTGCATAGAGTTGTTCGAGGCGCCCGCTGGGCAGGTGAAGCGAGAAATTGACGTTTCCGTAGTCGTGAAAAAAGCCGACCACCTCAAACGGTCTGAGACCCAGGTCGGTCTCCAATTCAAGTGTATCGCCAACCTCGAGCCCGCCGAGGTATCTCAACTGTTCGTTGGCGTATACGCGATCAATACCAACACCGCCAAGCGACCAGCGCGCAAAAGCCTCAGGGTCACCATCAACAACATCACCGGGGCCAAAGTCGGGCGCGTCGGCATCAATACCAACAACCGTGAGGGTCCTGCCCGCGAAGGATCGCTCCGCGACCAGGCGCCGATGGGCGGCTTGAATCCAAACTTGGCCCGCCAGAGCTTCGGCGTCGATGACACCCGCCGTTACATAAAAATCCGCCGATAAACGTGTTTCAAGCCAGTCGGTGAGCGCTAGCCGGAAACTGCCCACCAAAGCAGTGACACCGATGTTCGCAATCAAGGTGAGCAACAAGGCCATCATCGCCAACCGCAAATGCGGAAACTGGAGGCTCACGTCAGCAAATGCCCAACGCGCCAACCAGTGTTGCCGTGTCAACATCCTCCCCAACGCCGACACCAACACAACGACCATGGGTAGCAACGCAACCCCGGCAAACAATACTAGGGAGAGTAAAGCAAATCCCTGCACCACCGAGGAGGCTATTGGATAACAAGCGTAGGCAAGCGCCAGCAACACTGCGCCGACTCCTGCCAGCACAAAATCGTGGCGCGAACATAACGCCTCGTTGCGCGAATCGGATTTATCAGAATGCATTGCGCTTGCCCGCACCAATGGTAAGACCAGCGCCAAGAACAACCCCGCAAGCGCAAGCGCCAACGCTTCCCAAAATAGCCCCGTGTTAAATACGGGAAGACTCGACACGGATGCCCCGTAGATATTTTGCATGGTAGCCGCCACGGCAGGCATTAACGCAGCGCTCAAAGGTTGCGCTAGGAGTGTTCCGAGTAACGCACCAGCAACAGCCCAAAATAGTGATTCGATTGCAATTGCCGTGACAATCGCTGCCCTCACTGCACCCAGATCCTGCAAAACGCGCAAATTTTGTTGCCTTGCGTGCAGGGAAAAATTAACGGCGTTAAACACAATAAAAGTGCCCACAACAAAGGACAAAAGCCCCAGCGCAGTTAAGTTAGTGTGCAAACTCCCGGTCAATTGAGAGAGATCAAGCGTCTGAGACTGGTTGGATAGCGCTAAGCGATCACCAAACTGTTCTACAAATTTCTGCTGCTCGGTTTCTGTCAAAGGCGAGGTCGCCAGATAAGAAACCCTGTCTGTCTCGAATAACGATAGCGCCGCACCCAAGTCGATAAAGATTTGATCGCGTTGTTGCGGCTGAGACCGGATCATCGCTGGTGGGAGCAGTTTGCCCTCGCGAAGCCGAATCTGTTGCCCTTCAGTAACCGCCAAACGGTCTGCTGTCTGAGGCGGCACCCATGCTTCGTAGGGTGGTTGCGTTAAGCGACTCCAGCCGTCGCCGCCGAATGCACCGGTGCCATCGCCGCTATCGCGACCACCGTCTGCGCCTGACCCAAAAGAAGTTAGTGCTAATAGGTCTGTCGCTATAATCGAGATGAGAGCGCCATCTGCGCTCGCAAGCCGCTTCTCGATAACCGGATAGACCTGGGTGAAACCTGCTCGTCGAAGCCGAATGTAGTCACTGATGGCGACGTTGGTGTTCACGCGATCAGTAATCCGCCACGGTGCTGACACACCCAAAATTTGGTCGGCTTCCGCATAGCTCGCCTTCGCGCTTGCGTTAATTTGGGCAACTGCGGTGTAAAGTCCGCAGCCCAACACCAGGCCGACTACCACAAAGAGTGCTTGCAGAGGGTTTTGACGATAAAAGGCCAGTGTTGTCGCCAGTGTTACCAGCGTAGCGCGCATCATGCGGCAGGCGTTAAGGTGCCCGAGCCCAATCGGTAAGAGTGGCTCAGATAACTGGCTATCGATGAGCTATGGGTCACCACTAACAACGTAGCACCGGCATCTGAGGCAGCGCTTACGAGCAACTCAATGACCGCAGTACTGGTTGCCTCGTCGAGATTTCCAGTGGGCTCATCAGCCAACACCAATTGGGGCTGATGCATGAGCGCTCTCGCTATCGCAACTCGCTGTTGCTGTCCTCCTGAAAGCTGGCTGGGGCGCCGATGCGCGAGGTAATCGATACCCAGCACGTCAAACAAATGGTTGGCAAAGTCTTTGTCGAAGACGCCTGCCAAACGAGCTTGCAGGGCGGCGTTGTCCCAGGCCGACAACGACGGTATTAAGTGGAACTTCTGAAAGATCAGTCCGATGTGATTGCGACGAAAAGCAGTGAGTTCCGCCTGACTGAGCCGATCGATGTGTACACCATCGACCAGCACCTCGCCGCTATCGGCCTCATCAAGACCTGCGATCATATTCATCAGGGTGGTTTTACCCGCGCCACTCTCTCCCATCAGCGCGGCACTCTCGCCAGAATCCAGGTGCCAGCACAGATCTTGCGCTACTTGAATCACATCGCCTCGGTCACGGAATGATTTGTTGACGTGTTTAAGTTCGAACATGGCAACCTTGCATGTGTCAGCGTGAAGCGAGTGTCTGCTGTCAGCAGACCGGAAAGTGAGCCTATCGATGTATACGCAGATTCGCGCCGATTAGAGTGCGTCTCGCTGTGACATTTGTCTCGTTCTCTACACCGAGGCATCCTGTCCAGGACCGCTTGCATTGTGATTCAAAGCCACATTTTTATTCGCCTGAAATTTGTTCGCCTAAAAGTTGCTCAGTGAGTGCCCTCCAAATTGACCGACTAGTGCACAGAACACAGTCTTGTCTCTTGCCAGCTATGATGGTGAGTCTTGCTCGAGCGCGGAGCAGCTTGCCGGACGAGCTGAGCGGTATGCACGCCCCTCGCTGCGTGTAAGTTGCCAAGTAGCGTAGGGAAAAAAACAGCAAGTTGAGAAGCAAACAAATACAGCATAGTCACAAGAAATCGGCTGCCGCCCACCAGACCCGCACCACAGCTAATTGCGAGAATGAGTCGACGAAATACACACGGGGACAAAACGAGGAAGACGCTACATGCAGATTAACAACGTGACCTTCGATGAGATCGCCATCGGTGATACCGCGATCTACACGCGGCTGATCACCAATCAGGAAGTCGAAGCTTTTGCCGCCATTTCAGGGGATCACAACCCACTGCACCTCGACCCCGAATACGCCGCCACCACCGACTTCGGTGAATGCATTGCCCACGGCATGCTGACCGGGGCCCTGATCAGCGCCGCGATTGCCATGCAATTGCCGGGGCCGGGCTCGGTCTACCTGAGTCAGAACATCCAGTTCCGCGCGCCCGTGTTTTTGGGCGATACGCTGACCGTCACCCTTGAGGTGACTGACAAGCATGGCAAGCGACCCTGGGTCACATTGGGCTGCACGGTGGAAAATCAGGAAGGAAAAGCCGTCGCCAAGGGCGAGGCCCAAGTCGCGGCACCGACACAAAAAGAAACCGTGACGGTTGTGCCGCCGCCGGCGATTCAGCTGCTGGAGGAGGCCGCGCTGGCGTCTGACTGAGCGAACTGCTCGGGGTCGATGTACATCAGTTCAATGAGCACCACCGGCTCGCTCGCGGACGGCGTGGCGCCCATCATCAACACGTTGGGCACTCCCTCGGCCACGACTAAACCGGGCACACCAAATAAACGTCGCTCGGAGGTGGCCTGACCACTCTCATCCATCATCCTCAATGCAGGTAGCGGTGTATCTTCGTCTTTGAGCGTCTCGGTCATCTTGGCCAACAGCGCCAATACCGAGTCCCGGAATAGGGAGAAGTTCAGCGCGCCACGAAACTCCGTGTGGTCCAGAGTCAAGTCCAAGCGCACCTGACCGCCGTCCTCCATGCGGAGCTGTGTCAAGGCGACTCGCGTCCCGGCTTCGAGCTCGCGAAAAATGCGCTTGCCCACCGTGCGCGACACCTCAATCAAGGTTTGATGCAAAACATTGACGCTGATGGTCGCAAACTGCTCATCAGTCAGCGTTTTTTCGCCTGCTGCCATGTGTCCTCCTGCTCGAGCCGCGAGTGTACCCTGCCCCCTCGTCGACTCCTACTGTGATTTGTCCAGAACGCGATGCCGACGCGGATTTGTTAGACTCAGCGGCGGCGGGCTCAGCGTGGCTCTCGCCCCACTCCGCTGTTGAGAGCGACCAACCCTTGATCAACCCCACCCAAACTCTCTGGACACCGCTGGCGCCGCTCAGTCTTGACTGGCGCGACGACGCACCGGTCGCGCGCGACTCCGGCGATATTTTCTTTTCCACGGAAGACGGACTGGCCGAGAGCCGGTACGTGTTTATTGAAGGCAACCGGCTATCGGAGCGTTGGCAGACGCAGACGACTGGTCAGCCTTTTGTTATTGGAGAAGTCGGTGTGGGGACCGGACTCAATCTGTGCCTGACAATCACCGAGTGGCTCAGGCAGCGCCACCCTGGCGCAACGCTGCACTATGTCGGGCTCGAGAGAGCGCCCTTCAGGCCTGAGGACATGCGCCGCGCCTTGGGTCACTGGCCGGAACTCACGCCTGAACTCAGCGCGCTCTTAGCGCGTTGGCCGGACCCTCTGCCCGGCTGCCACCGACGGTACTTTCCCAAGTGGGGCCTCACGCTGGATCTCTGGTGGGCAGATGCTGCGGACGCCCTGCAGGACTTAGCCAGCCACGGCCAGTCCTGGGTCGATGCCTGGTACCTCGATGGTTTTGCGCCGTCGCGGGAACCCGGCCCCTGGCAACAGCGACTTTATGACGCGATGGCGGGCTTGAGCCGGGCCGAAGCCACCTTTGCCACCTTCACAGCGGCGGGCGATGTCAGGCGAGGCCTCGCGGCATCAGGATTCGAGGTGCACAAACGGCCGGGCTTCGGCAGCAAGCGCGATGCACTGTGCGGGACGATCCACGCCCCGCATACCACCGCACCCGCGATCACCCCCTGGGACCTGCATCCCGCACCGCATAGCCCAGAGCGTGCGTTGGTACTTGGAGCAGGGCTGGCCGGCGCACACGCTGCGTTTGCCCTTGCGCGTCGAGGCGTCGCCGTGACCGTGCTGGACGCCGCAAGCATAGCTGGCGGCGGCTCGAGCAACCTGCAGTGCGTCACGTATACGCGACTCTCCCATCAACACAATCCACTGACCGATTTCTCCCTCGCCGGGTTTAGCTTTGCCACCGACCACTATGAGACGCTTGCAAATGAGGGCGCACTCACCGCAGATGAGGACATCGGCCTCGGCGGCTATGTGCAACTGCACGAGCCCGACGAGATGCTGGCACACCTGTGTGAGGTGCTACCGCTGGCGCCCAAATTTGCGCGGGTGCTCACCGCCACCGAAATCGCAGCGCTCACCGGGCTGACACCAAGGTACGGCGGCATTCACTACCTGCGGGGCGGCTGGCTGACGCCGGCGGCAGTCTGCCGCGCGTTGCTGGCACATCCTTTAATCTCGCTCCAGACCAACTGTGGCCCCCTGTCGCTCAGCTGTGGGGTGAAAGGCGGCTGGCAGGCGGTCGATGCGCAGGGCGCTGTGCTGGCAGAGGCCAATACCGCCATTGTGGCCACTGCCCACGCCGCACTGCAGCAACCCGAGCTCAAGTGGCTACCGCTCACTGCCATTCGCGGGCAGACGACACACCTGCCGACACCGCCTGCGCTCGCGCAACTGTCCGTGACTCTGTGTGATCAGGGTTATCTGCCGCCGGCGCGGGCGGGCCTGCACTGTCTGGGCGCGAGTTTTGGTCCGGGGGATGCGGGCACGGATGAACGCGAGGCAGAGCATGCGCATAATATCGACATGATGAAGACTGCCCTGCCCGATTTAGATCTCGGTGCCCCCGACGAGGGCTGGCGAGGTCATGTGGCGCATCGGTGTAACAGTAACGACTACCTGCCCGTGGCGGGGCCGGTGCCTCAACTGGATGAGTTCAACCATCGCTACGAGCGACTGCGCCACGATCGCAAGCGGGTCATCGATGCACACAGCCCCATTCTGCCGGGACTCGCGGTGCTGACCAGCCTGGGATCACGGGGCTTGTCGGCCGCGCCTCTAGCCGCAGAGATGGTGGCAGATCAGCTCATGGGCACGCTGCCCACCGTGCCGCGTTATCTGCAGCGAGCGCTCTCACCCGCACGCTTTGCCGAGCGCGCATTGAAACGCGGCGAGCCCTTATGAAGCGCTGTCGTAAGTTGCTTTGCTCTCTGCTTGCCGGGCTGATGCTGGCCGGGAGCGTGACCTGCCCCGCCGTAGAAAGTGAGTCACAGCAAACCGCTGTTCCCACCTACGGCTACGAGGTGGTGTCCCGTTTGCGCTTTGATCGGGCGAATTTCACTCAGGGACTCGAAATCCACGATGGGCGCCTCTATGTCAGTTCGGGCCTCTACGGCGAGTCCATAATCAGGGTGTATGACTTTCCCGGTCTGAAAGAGGTGCAGGCCGTACCCGTAGATCCCAGCATTTTCGCCGAGGGCCTGACGGTCATCGATAATCGGCTGGTGGTGCTCTCCTGGCGCGAACGCGTCATGCTGTTGTATTCGCTACCCGATTTGTCATTACTAGGCCGGAGCGCTCTGCCAGGGCAGGGTTGGGGAGCCACACACTCAGGTTCGACGCTATGGTTTAGCGATGGTTCTCATTACCTGTACTCAGCGAACATGCGCGGCGAGGGACAATTGAAGCGGCTGCCGATCACGCTGGAGGGGCGGCCGCTGCGTAATTTGAATGAACTCGAGTGGGTCGATGGAGAGATCTGGGCTAATGTGTGGCAGACCGATGAGATCGCGCGGATCGACCCCGGTACCGGTGAAGTGGTCGGCCTGATTGACCTCGCGGGTCTCCTGCCTGAGGAGGATCGGCTACGGGACACAGATGTGCTCAATGGCATCGCCGTCGACCCCGTCACCCGGGCGATTTGGGTCACCGGCAAGCGCTGGCCCTGGCTTTTTGAGATTACACTGGAAAACGAAGCGGACTGACCCCATATCAGACCGCTGAAAAAACGAACGCAGCTCAACTGGAACCGAACATGACAGACGCCTCAACTCGCCCCGCCGAAGCACACACCCCCAATACCTTTGTGCTGAAGCGGGCAGTGCCGATCCCCAGCCTGAATCTCACCGTCGAGGAATATGCGCATCCCGGCACCGGGGCCCAGCACCTGCACCTGAGCAGTGATTCCTCCGAGAATGTGTTTATGGTGGCGCTGCGAACGGTGCCCGAGGATTCCACGGGCGTGGCACACATCCTCGAGCACACGGCGCTGTGCGGCAGTGAGCGGTACCCGGTTCGGGACCCCTTCTTCATGATGCTGCGGCGGTCTCTGAATACGTTTATGAACGCGTTCACCAGTTCGGATTGGACCGCGTACCCGTTTGCCACCCAAAACCGAAAGGATTTCGGCAACCTGCTCGACGTCTATCTCGATGCCGTGTTCTTCTCCCGGCTGGACCCGCTCGATTTCGCGCAGGAAGGGCACCGGGTCGAGTTTGAGAACGACGACAGCACGCAACCTCTAGTGTTTAAGGGTGTCGTGTTCAATGAGATGAAGGGGGCCATGTCCTCTACCCCGTCGATCCTGTGGGATCGGCTGTGCCACGAGCTGTTTCCATCCAACACCTACCACTTCAACAGCGGCGGCGACCCGGAGCACATTCCCGATTTGAGCTACCAGGAACTCAGGGATTTCTACGCCGAGCACTACCACCCCAGCAACGCGATATTCCTCACCTTTGGCGACATCAGCGCCGAGGCACACCAGCAGGTTTTTGAGGCACAGGTGCTGCAGCGTTTTGAAGCGCTGAAGCGAAAAATCGAGGTCGCGCTCGAGGCGCCTTTCGCCGTCCCGGTGCAGGCGACGCACCCCTATGCGGTGGACGCGGAAGAAGGCACAGAGAAGAAAACGCATCTGGTCATGGGCTGGAAGCTCGGCGAGAGTGCTGACCTGACCGCCATGTTGGAAGCACAGCTGGTGTCCTCAGTGTTGATGGAAAACAGTGCCTCGCCACTGATGCACTACCTGGAGACCACTGACCGCGCCGCCGCGCCCTCTCCGCTTTGCGGACTGGAAGAGTCGATGCGAGAGATGGTGTTCTGCTGTGGTATCGAGGGCAGCGAGGCCGAGCACGCCGAGGCGTTTGAGGCCGAGGTTCTGGCCTGTATCGAACAGGTTGCCGCCGACGGTATTGATGAAGAGAAGATCGACGCGATCCTGCGACAGATCGAGCTGCATCAAAGAGAGGTAAGCGGCGACGGCATGCCCTATGGACTCAACCTGATGCTGAGAGCCCTCGGAGCGGCCACACATTATGGCGATGCGGTGGCGGCACTGGATCTCGAGCCGGTCATTGCCACGCTGCGTGAGCGGGTCAAAGACCGTGATTACGTGCCGGGACTCATTCGCCGTCTGTTACTCGACAACCCGCACCGGGTGAGACTGGTCGTGGCACCGGACACCGGTCTCTCTGCCAGCCGAGAGTCGGCTGAAACCGCTCGGCTAGCGGAAATGAAAGAAAATCTCAGCAATGAGCACAAGGCGGAGATTCTCGATCTCGCCGAGCGCCTAAGGGCCCGACAGGGGCAGAAAGATGACCCGGACGTACTGCCAAGAGTGGCGCTCTCGGATATTCCGGCAGAAACCACTACCCCCGAGCCTGTTATTGAGTCTGGTACATCGACCCATTACCGCTACACCGCGGGCACCAACGGACTCGTGTATCAGCAGTGGGTGAGCCCGCTACCGGCGCTGACGACAACCGAGCAGCAGCATTTGCCGCTGGTGACGGCATTGATGTCCGAGGTCGGCGTCGGCGATCTCAACTATCTGGACACCCAGGAGCGACACTCAGCGACGGTCGGTTCACTCAGTGCGTCGGTCAGTAGCCGCGCGCACCGCGACAACGAGCAAAACATCGACAGCTTCTTTGTACTGTCTTCCAAGGCCCTCGCTGATCGCATGCAGCCGCAGCTGGAACTGATGTCGGATACGCTTCAGGCCGCGCGTTTCGATGAATGCTCGCGCATCCGGGATCTGGTCAGTCAAATGCGCGCGCGGCGCGATCAGGGCATCACCGGTAGCGGACATGCACTGGCCATGACCGCAGCCTGTGCCGGTATGAGCCCCCTCGCCAAGCGGGGCCACGAACAAGGAGGGCTCGAGGGTATCCGCACGCTGCGCGCGCTGGATGACGTACTCAAAGATGAAGGTGAGCTGGACGCGTTCGCGCACTCGCTCGGCGCCATCCACCAGAAGCTGGCGGGTGCGGGGGCACCGCTTTTGTGCACCGTCGCCGATGACCCCAACATCCAGTCTGCGAGCGAGGCCGCCGCACAGCGCGCAGGGGCCCTGCCAACCACCTCCCCTGACGGCATCGTGCTGGATCCGGTCCGCGCCGGAATTCAGGAAATGTGGGTCACCAATACCCAGGTTAATTTCTGCGCCAAAGCTTACCCGACGGTCCCCTCGGGCCACCCCAATGCGCCGGCGCTGTCGGTACTCGCCGCTTTCCTGCGTAATGGCTTTCTGCATCGCACGATCCGGGAACAAGGTGGTGCCTATGGCGGTGGCGCCAGCCACGACCCGAATATCGCCGCATTCCGCTTCTTCTCATACCGCGACCCGCGCTTGGTCGATACGCTTGACGACTTCGACGCCTCTATCGCTTGGCTACTGGAGACACAGCACGAGCAATTGGCGCTCGAGGAGGCGATCCTCAGCGTGATGGCCAGCCTCGATAAGCCAGGGTCCCCTGCCGGCGAGGCAAAGCGGGACTTCCACGAGAGACTGTTTGGTCGTAATGCAGAGCACCGCAGACTTCTGCGCGCCGGCATTGTGGGCACCACCCTCGATGACCTGCGCCGGGTGGCCGAAACCTACCTGAAACCCGAGCTTGCTAGCACAGCGGTGATCACCCACACCGCAGGTGCAGACATCGTGGCAGAGCGTCAGTTGCCGCTCACCCGACAGGATCTTCTCTGAGCGAGAGCAAATAGCCCTCGCCGCGAGGCGCCCAGACGCTCAGAAAATCCTCACGAGTCCAGATCAACCGGCCCTGTGAAGGATCAGCCAGGGCAACGATGGCCCGCCAGCCCGGTCAGCAGGCTGAGATAAGGCCCCGTGGGTAACTGTAAGTACATCAGCACCGGCAGCCTGATAGCCGACATCGACGCGGCACTGATCCTGATCACCTGCGGATTGGCGCCCGCATCCTGTGCGGGCCATGCCAGCTGCTCAAGGCTGAAACCCTCTTCACGGATCCGAGCGGTTTCAGCAGCGCTGACACCGAAGCGCGCCATGAGCCCTGTCAGATCGAGATCAGCACCTGAGCGTGCCGCCATCAACGTGGCGAGCGCGGCAGGACCACAGTCGTAGACCCCCCGCTGGCGCACAATCTCCTACTCAACGCTTACTTTGCCAACTGAACTATTGCCCCACCACGTCATGGGCAAGCACAATTCCTCCAAGCGTCGATGAGATCGCTGAAGGACAGGAGAGATTGCAATGATGGTGAAGCGTGTGGCGGGGGCACTGGGTGCCGAGTTGCGGGCCGTCAACTTGGGCGACGGACTTGACGCGGAGCTGGCCGGCACCCTGCGCGCCCTGCTCAATGAGCACGAGGTGCTGTTTCTCCGCGATCAAAACATTGAACCCGCCGCGCAAAAAGCGCTGGCCGAGATTTTCGGACCGCTACAAACCCACCCGGCTTACAACACGGTAGAAGGCCTGCCTGAGGTTATGATTCTGGAGAGCACCC